>ERZ791871.62-NODE-62-length-148053-cov-6.586853_pt1 | contig 148053 bp, 135 predicted proteins | sample MGYA00510280_ERZ791871 | MGnify/ENA primary metagenome ERZ791871 (study PRJEB30046, sample SAMN00792111) | human gut metagenome | study: EMG produced TPA metagenomics assembly of the A metagenome-wide association study of gut microbiota in type 2...
GCAGAGCAGCTGACTTGTAATCAGCAGGTTAACGGTTCGAGTCCGTTCATCGGCTCTAAGCTGAAAATTAGCTTTATAATTAAATATGGATGGGTTCCCGAGTGGCCAAAGGGGGCAGACTGTAAATCTGTTAGCTCAGCTTTCGAAGGTTCGAATCCTTCTCCATCCATTATATTATCGCGGGGTAGAGCAGCCTGGTAGCTCGTCGGGCTCATAACCCGAAGGTCGTTGGTTCAAATCCGGCCCCCGCAACTCAGTTAAGTCTGTAATCGTAATGATTGCAGACTTTTTGCTATGTATAATTATGGTTCTTTACCAAAGGGTGTGGTTTTGAACTAAAACATAAGTTTTTGGGAATGTATAATTGCTCATACATTTTATTTTTTATATCAACTAAGTCATTTTATGGCTTTGATTTTATTGTTAATACATTCAGTTTCCATGTATTCAGAGATATTTTCGTAATCTTTATCTAATAAATTTATAAATTTTTTTCAATTGTTATGTTTAATAGATAATAAAAGATTTTGATAGAGAAAATATGTATCCTTTAATAAAAAAATTACAGAACCGATAACTTAGAGATATTTAATTTTAAAAATAAATCTATGATGTGCAAATGACAAGTCTTAAATTGAAAATAAAGAAAACTGTATATTATAAGAAGATACATTACAGAATAGATAAGAACATAGAGTAAAAAATAATAATATATGTTAAAAATAGAATTAATAGGATATATATGACATTAAATCTCAAATTTAGTTTATAATTTGTATTAGGAAAAATTTATAGAGCATAATAATTTAGACAATATAATTTTTAAGAAATTAAAGCAATGTAATCTGAAATTAAATCTTAATTTTGGCTAATGTACAAATTTCTATTTTAACATTAAAATTATTAATTTCGCAGTCTTTTAATGCAATATTTTTTCATAAAAGAAATTACGTCATTGTTGTTATTTGTTTTGTATAAATTTATCAATAAGTCCCTAAAAGTTTCTAAATTATCTATTGGTACTTGAAAAATACCAATATTATTTTCAATTAATATTTTATTTGCAATAAGCTGTGCAACTCTCCTATTTCCGTTTATAAACATCTTTGATTTTGCAACGAAACAGAAATATTGAAGTGCCTTTTCTTCAGGATTGTCAATTTGGTTTAACTTATTAACCATATCATTAAATATATTGTTAACAATAGGCTTCTTTGGGAGAAAAATATCATAAAATAATAAATTACCAACAATTTTATTGTATTCTAGTAAAATTTCTAAATTGTTTGGACAGTCTAAATTATCTAAAAGAAATTGCCAAGCCTCTTTCATATTTATAATAAAGATTACTTCTTCTGCTCTTGTATTTGTTGGAGCATTGGCTAAAATAGCATATGTTTTTGGATATGTTGTTCCAAGACCTTCCAAGTTTGCACTTTTCCATATGCTATCAATAATTAATCTTTTTGCCATTTCTTTAGCTGTATCTTTCATAAAATTTTCCCTTTCAATTCAATATGGTAGATTTATTATAGATTTTTTTTGAATTACTGTCAACTTTATTTACTATCATATACCTTTAGCAGTTTTGCAAATCTAAATATTCTGATAATATTTAAAATTTATTATTATTCTTGTAATTATTTAAAAATTATGTTAGGCTAAATTTAATTGTTTTTTGTAAAAATTATTATTGTAGAATTAGAGGAATATATGATAGAGATTAATATGTGGATGGATTTATTTAAGAAAGTTATATTGGAACGGGGTTATGAATATTTCGAAAGTGGAAATGTTAAAGATATTCATTGGGATAGTAATACAGTATATGGAAAAGTAAAGGGTACTGAAGAATATAATGTTTCTGCTGAAATTGATGGTGAAAATGTTGGGAAATTAAGTTGTGATTGTCCATATGCAAAAGGTCAAAAAAAGTGTAAACATATGGCTGCTTTATTATTTAAAGTATTAGGTGGAGATATATGTATTGATGATAAATACGATGACGAATATTATGATGAAGATGATGATGAATACTATGAATATTATCTATACGAATGTGACGAGGAATATAATAACGTTATTGATGATGATTATAGGATAGATAAATTAATAGATAGCCTTGATGAAGAAATTTTAAAAGATGTATTGAAATACTTATTGGAAAATAATAGTAGTGCAAGAAGAAGTTTTTTGAAATATATAAATAATGAAGATGACAATATTAATATTGAAAATTTAAAAGAAAGTATAGATTGCATATTTTACGAAAATTCAGATGATGAATACATAGGGTATGATGAGTCTAGTATTTTATGGAATGAATTAAATGATTTTATTGATAGAAAAATAGAGCCTTTAATAGAATTACAGAGATATATTGAAGCTGTTAAATTAATATTACATTTGGCAAGTTCTTTTACAGAATATGACATTGATGATTCTGATGGTGTAATTATGGGGATTTATTCGAGATGTGAGGAAATAATATCATTAGTAATTCGTTTATGTAGTGAAAAAGAAGAAGAAAAAATATTCCAAGATGTTGTCTATGAAATAGATAATAATAATGATGAATATGGCTATTATAAGGGATTTTTGGATAGATTATTATTTAATCAATTTAAGTCTGAAAAGTCGTTGAAGGAAATACTGAAAATTGTTAATTCAAGAATTAAAAGTTTATCAGGAGATAAAGAAGACAGTTTTAGTCAATTTTACTTTAAAATTATTTTATCTGCAAAGTTAAAAATAATGGAAGAACTTAATTTGCCGGATAATGAAATAGAGAAATTTTATACAGAAAATAAGTTTATGCCTGAAATCTGTGTAATGTTTGCTGACAGGCTTATAGAAAATAGAAATTATAATAGGGCAATAGAAGTTTTACGTGAAAGTGATAATCAAAATAAAGAAATAAGAGAAAAATTAAAAGAAGTATATAAGATTACAGATAATAAAGTTGAATATCAAAATATATTGTGGAATGAATTAAAAGATGATGGTACAGCAACAATAGATGTTTATAATGAATTAAAATCTACTTACAATAATAAAGAATGGCTTATACAAAGGGAAAAAGTTTTTGAATTAAAATCCTGTAGTTTAATACTGCATGAATTTTACTACATTGAAAAATTGTATGATAGGCTTATGAGTTATATTGAACAGGATAGAGTGAGTATATATACAGTGGATTTATATGAGGAAACATTAAAAAAACTATATCCTGAAAGATTGCTAAAAAAATATGTAAATATTATTAATGATGAAATTAAAATGGTAAGTGATAGAAAAAAATATAAACAAATTATCAAAGTTCTTGTAAAAATGAAAGGATATGTTGGTGGGGATGAAGTAGTTGATAAAATTGCTAATGAATGGAGAAATAAATATAAAAGAAGAAAAGCATTAATTGATGAGATGAAAATTTTATAGATGTTTATATAACTTATATATGATTAAAAAAAGATTATAACTGAAATAATTACAGTTGCTTTGCTGTCAATATACAATCCTACCTCATTGTAATCTATGCACAAAAAATAATGTTCTTACGATACATTTACATTTTTGTAAAAAAGAGGTATTGTATTAACAAGTTAAACAAAGGCGTTTGAATGACGAATAAGTCGTTCAGACGCCTTTTATTTTTTGTGTTGGCATGATTGGAGGAGTTTATATGGAATATGAAGTACAGAAACATTTACATTATGCAGGAATACCAAGTTTTAATCTTTACCCTGTAACTAGAGAATTAAAAGACGATGTAGATATTACAATTATGGGTGTACCTTTTGATAGTGGCGTTACAAACCGTCCAGGTGCAAGGTCTGGCCCTAGAGCAATAAGACTTAGTTCACAGTTGACAAACTGTTTTGGTTATCCATGGGGATACAAGATTGCTGATGAGGCCAATATAGTTGATTATGGTGATGTTGGTTACTATGTAGGTGCTAACACTACAAAGGTTATGCTTGAAGAAACTTACGAAAATGCAAAGAAGATTTTTGCTTCTGGCAGCAAGTTACTTACATTAGGTGGTGACCATACAATTCCTTATGGTATGGTTAGAGCAGCTAGTGAAAAGTTTGGCAAGTTAGCATTACTCCATTTTGATTCACATCAGGATAGTACACCAAGTACAGATGGCAATGTATCTCATGCTAATTTTGCTTATGATTTACAGGCTGAGGGTTGTATTGACCCATCTAAGTCTGCTCAGGTATTTATCCGTACAGAAATGACAGAATGTGGTTACAATATTTTCTATGCTCAGGATGCTGTATTTATGGATATGAAGGAACTTGCTGAAAAGCTAAAGAAAATTGTAGGGGATATGCCAGTATATATTACTTTTGATATTGATGCTCTTGACCCATCTGCTGCACCTGGTACAGGTACACCGGTTATTGGTGGTCCATCTTCAGCTCAGGTTAGAAAACTTTTATACAATTTAAAGGGTATTAATTTAGTTGCTGCTGACTTAGTTGAGGTTCTTCCAGCTTATGACCATAGTGAAATTACATCACTTGCGGCAGCTAATATTGCAATGGACCTTATGTATCTTATGTATGACAGAAAGTAAAGAATGGAGGAAAATATATGAAAAGATTATTGGCATTATTATTAAGTGCAACGATGGTATTAGGTTTTACAGGTTGTGGAGCAAGTTCAACAGGTGATACTGCAAAGTCTGATGAAAAAGTTCCTGAAGTAACAATTGGTACAACTTCATGGCCTACAAATATGTTCTTTTATTTAGCAAATGAAAAGGGATTTTTTGATAAAGAAGGCGTTAAGGTTAAAATTCAGGATTTCTCATCTACTACAGAAAGTACAAATGCTTTTGTAGGTGGACAGATTGATTTTTGTACATTTGCTTCATCAGAAACTGTTGCACCATATTTCCAGGGTGGAGATATTGCAGTAGTATTGGAAACAGACAAGTCTAATGGTAGTGAAGGTCTTGTAGCTAAGTCTGATATTAAGTCTGTAAAGGATTTAAAGGGAAAGAGTATTGCAACTCAGCTTTACAGTGTTGACCATATGTTTTTACTTACTTTACTTGCAGAAAACGGAATGACTGAAAAAGATGTAAACATTGTAGATATGTCTATTCAGGAATCTGGTACAGCTTTTGTAGCCGGTCAATGTGATGCTGCTTGTATTTGGGACCCATACTTCTCTCAAGCTATTGCAAGTGGTGGTACTAAGTTGTATTCATCTTCTGATAACCCTAACTTAATTACTGATGTATTATGTACATCTAACAAGTTATGTGAAGAAAATCCTGATGTTGTAGAGGCTGTTGTAAGAGGTTTCTTCGATGCTGTTGAATACTGGAAGAGTAATCCTGACGAAGCAAATAAGTTTATGGGTGATAAGCTTGGTGTAGGCGAAGAAGAATTTAAGAAAGAAATCGAAGGTCTTATTATTACTGACCCTTCTTCTGTTAAAACTGCATTCACTCCAGCAGAAGATTATTCATACTGGGGTTATACACAGAATACTATAAGAGATTTTATGTATGAACTTGGTGTACTTAAGAACAAGGATAAAGATTGTGGCGATATGATTAATAATACATTTGTTGAAAAGATTGCTGCTGAAAAATAAAAATGTATAATTTACCCCTAAAAGGAGGACTACATAATGAAGAAAAAATTACTTGCACTTTTAATGACAATGATTATGTGTATTTCTTTATCAGCCTGTGGAGCAAGTAGTTCACAGACAGGAGAAAGTACAGCAAATGCCAATGATTCAAAGGGTCAAAAGGTAGTGTTAGGTATTAACGATTGGCCAGGAAGTTATTGGTGGCTTGCTGTAGACAAAATGGGATATTTTAAGGAACAGGGTGTTGATGTAGAAGTTAAATTGTTCTCAAACTACTCTGACGGCTTAAATGCCCTTAATTCAGGAAAAATTGACCTTTTTGTTCCAGCTCTTGCTGATATTATTCCTGCTTATGTAAGGGGTGCTGATACTAAGGTAATTATGGTTCAGGATTATTCAGCTGGTGCAGACGGTCTTATTGCTAAAAGTGATATTAAATCAGTTAAGGATTTAAAGGGTAAAAATGTTGCTATCGAACTTGGGGGAAGTGACCATTTATTCCTTTTAAAATGCCTTGAAAATGCAGGACTTACAACAAAAGACGTAAATTTGGTAAATATGTCTACAGGTGATGCTTCAAATGCCTTTATAAGTGGACAGGTTGATGCAGCTGCTATCTGGGAGCCTTCATTATCAATGGCTCAGAAAGAAACTGGGGGAAATATTCTTGCAAGTACAAAAGATGCTGAATATGAAGGCTTAATTCCTGCCGTACTTGCAACAAATGGCAATGCACTTAAAACTAAGCGTGAAGAAATCAAAAAGGTTATGAAAGCATGGTTTAATGCTCGTGACGGTTATGAGAACAAATTTGATGAATTTGCCAAAGATGTTTCTTCAGGTGCTGAAGTTTCACCAGAAGAATTTAAGACACTTATGGAAGGTTGTGCCGTAAGAACCATGGACGAAAATGCTGAGGCATTTAAAGATGGCGACACTTATGTTTCATTAAAGAAATGTTCTTCAATGTTAAGCGAATTTTTATATGACAATGGCTTAATTGACAGTAAGCCTGATAACTTCGATTCTTTGTTTGATAGCTCTATTTTTGACGAAGTTTATGCTGAAATGAATAAGTAAAATTTATGAAATAACAGACTGGTTTTCACAATCAGTCTGTTATTTTGGCTTAAATAAAAATGCTTAAAGGAGAAAATTATGCACTCAGAAATTGTGGATTTATCTATTTTAATAGAAAATAATATGATTTACTATCCGGGAGACCCTGAACCAAAACTTTCAAAATATATTACATTGGAAAAAGACGGTTGTCGTGTTATGAAACTTAATATAGGTACTCATACCGGCACTCATATGGATGCTCCTGCACACTTTATGAAAAATGGAAAAACTATTGATAATATAGATTTAAAAAATTGTATGGGTAAGGCTGTTGTTGTTCATCTTCCTAATTTAAAACCTTATTACGAGATTGTTCCAGAGGATTTTAATAGCCTTGAAGAACATATTAAAAATTCAAGTATAGTGCTTTTTAACACAGGCTGGATATATAAAGTCGGTACAGAAGAATTTTACAAACATCCTTATATTTCAAAGTCATCAGCACAATATTTAAAAGATTTGGGAATAAAGGCAGTGGGTGTTGATATGCTCAATGTAGATAAAACCTGTGTTGAAGGAGAACAATATACTGAAAATTCAACATCAGCTCACAATGTTTTCTTAGGTAATGATATATTAATTGTGGAAAACTTAATTAATCTTGAAAAATTAAATACAACAGGTAGCACTGTTATGTTTCTCCCTCTCAAAATAAAAGACGGTGACGGTTCACCTGTAAGAGCTGTTGCTTTTGTTTAGTACAATAAAATGTACTTGACTAGAAAATTTTGTTGAAATATAATTGAGAAAATAGCAATAGGAGGAAAGTATATGAACTGTGAGGATTTAGTCAATATTCCGTTACTAAAAAAGGGGCTAACACTTATTTCAGGGGCAAATGGTATACGAAATAACATAAGTTGGATATATTTTGCAGATTGTGTTCAATGTCTTGACGAGGAATACAATATAAGTGAACTTATTCACGGTGGGGAAATGGTTATAATAACCAATAGAAGTCTGACTGATGATGATAATAAGATTATAGACATAATAAAGGTTATGTATCCAAAGAAAATTGCAGCAGTAGTTATAAATGAAAATCAAATTTCTAAAAAGATAGCTGATTATTGCGAAGAACTTAATTTGCCACTATTTGAACTTTCAGTAGAATTACATTTAATAGATTTTTCTCAGATTGTCTGTAAAAGGCTTATAGAGGAGGAGTCAGAGACTCATTCTCGTGAAAAGTTATTAACTTCTATATTATTTGTGGATAACTTTAATGAATATGAAGTAACAAAGAGGGCAACTCACTATGGCATTACTATTTCTGGTAAACAGTCTATAGCAATTATAAAAACAGTAGGATTAAATGACCCTGCCAGCATAAAAAGAATACAGAATTTAGTGGAAAATGAATTTAGATACTATGATATAAACAAATTGCTCATTTATTCTCAGTTTGAAGCTATAGTAGTTATGTTTCCTTTAGATGTATTTGGCAGAGATAGTGTTGTTCACTTCTTTGAAAAAATTGCCGACAAAATTCGTAAGGATTTTGAAATTGAGGCATATATTGGAATTGGTCTTGGATATGAATATCTTGCAGACATTAGAGAAAGTTATACAGAGGCAAAAAGTGCATTACAGCTTATAAGTATGGAAAAGCAAAAGTATGTGTTAAGTTATAATGATATGGGTATTCACTCTCTTATATCTCAGATTAGAAGTCCTAGAACATTGGATAACTACATAAATGACAAATTAGGCAAATTAATAGAGGCAGACAAGGTTCAGGATAGTGAATTGTGTAATACCCTTAGGGCTTATATTGAAAATAATTGTAATTCCAATGCTACGGCTGAACTTTTGTTTATTCACCGTAATACAATGCGATACCGTCTTGATAAGATAGAAAAAATATTGAATGTAGATTTAGATGATTTATCTGTCTGTCTTGAACTTAAATTGGCATTTATAATATTGGATTTTAGAAATAGTCGAAAAAACTGATATGTGCATAATGCACAAGAATGATTATAGCTAAAATACATTGATATTTTAAAGGCATAAATATATAATAGCACCATAAGGAAAACAAAAAGACGAGGGCGTCGGCTTATTAAAAGTCGACGCCCTTTTTGTATAATTGAAAGGAGAAAACTATTATGAAAATGATTAAAGCTATTGTAAGACCTGAAAAGTGTGATGAGGTTTTAAATGAATTATGTGAGGCTGGTTTTAGAGCAACTACAAGATATGGTATTTTAGGCAGAGGTAAGCAGAGAGGTTTAAAAGTATCTGATGTTTACTATGATGAAATTCCAAAGGAACTTATTATGTTAGTAGTTGAAGACGAAAATGTAAACAAGGTAACAGACATTATTATTAAGTATTCAAGAACAAGTGATGGCGGTTCATTTGGTGATGGTAAGATTTTCATTTTACCGGTAGAAAAAGCGATTACTGTAAGCTCAGGAAAGGCAGAGCTATAAGGAGGAATTGGATATGAAAAATGTTATTGTATTTTTAAGACCCAATTGTTATTTCAAGACAAAGGAAGCACTTAATGAAAAAAGATTTTTTGCTATGAATACAAAAGAGGTTCTTGGCAGAGGTAAAGAACACGTTAGTTTTACTACAGGCGAAGGCAACAGTGAAGCTGATGACAAAATTTATTCAAGAACTTTTGTAGCTAAAAAGATGATTAATATAGTAGTAACAGATGATAGACTTGACGAATTAATTGACGTTATTCTTTCTGTCAACAGCCATGGTGCAGAGGGCGACGGTAAAATCTTTGTTACACCTGTAGATAGCTGTATAAGAATACATACAGGAGAAACAGATGAGGATGCCCTTATATAATTGGAGGTTTTAGTATGAAAAAGAGTAAAGGCGATTTCCGTCTTAGAAAAGATATATCAAAGCGATGTTATACCATATCAATGATAATGACATTTGTAGTGATATTTGCTCTGTGAGGAGGACTAAGTGGAAGTGGTATGGTAAAAGAACTTTTCTTACCATCTCCATTAAAGGTACTCAATGACATAGTAAGTTGTGCTAAAGATGGTTCATTGTGGGCTAATATGGGCTGGAGTATTTTCAGAATTACAATGGGCTTTGTTATTGCTGTAGTTATTGGTGTACCTCTCGGTATACTTGCAGGTAGCTTTAAAAGAGTGGATGCAGTAGTAACTCCTATTTGTGAATTTATTCGTTATATGCCAGTGCCAGCATTTGTACCACTTGTAATGGTATGGTGTGGTATTGGTGAAGGAGCTAAAATAAGTATTGTATTCCTTGGTTGTTTCTTCCAGATGGTACTTATGGTAGCCGATAATGCAAGAGCTGTATCTGATGATTTGCTTTCAGCAAGTTATACATTAGGTACAACACGATTTACAACTATTACAAAGGTATTAATACCAGCTATGGCACCTAATATGATGCTTACATTGAGAATGATGATTGGTTGGGGCTGGACATACCTTACTGTAGCCGAACTTGTAGCATCTAATTCAGGTTTAGGTTACTCTATTTTAAAGGCACAGAGATTCTTACATACTGAAAGTATTTTTTCCGGTATTCTTGTAATAGGTGTACTTGGTCTTATTACAGACAGAATTTTTGCCTTTGCGATTAAAAAGATGTTCCCATGGGCTGAATAAAGGAGATGTAAAGTATGAAAAAACAAAATATTATTTCAAATTCTGGTTCACCCTTAGAGGCTCATGTTGCCAGTAGTAAAATTATAGTAAGCCATATTGATAAGGTTTACACAAATGGCAAAAAGTCAACAAAGGCCATTGATGATGTATCAATAGATATTCAGGATAATGACTTTGTATGTATAGTAGGTCCTTCTGGTTGTGGTAAATCAACTTTACTTAGAATGCTTGCCGGTTTGGATTTTCCTACTAAGGGAGATATTGTGGTAAACGATACACCGGTAACAGGTCCTGGACCTGACAGAGGTATGGTATTCCAGAGCTATACTCTTTTTCCTTGGATGAATGTTGAAGACAACATTAAATTTGGTCTTAGAATAAAGAAATTGCCAAAGGACGAACAGCAGAGAATAGCAGACAGATACCTTGATATTATTGGATTGAGAAAATTTGCAAAATCATATCCAAAGGAATTATCCGGTGGTATGAAGCAGAGAGTTGCCATAGCAAGAGCTCTTGCTAATCAGCCTGAAGTATTGTTAATGGACGAACCTTTTGGTGCTCTTGACCCTCATACTAAATCTATGATGCAGTTGCTTATGAGAGAAATATGGGAGCAGGACCACCCAACAGTTGTGTTCATTACCCACGATATTGATGAGGCTGTTTTCTTAGCAAACAAGATTTATGTTATGTCAGCTAGACCAGGTAAGGTCGTTAAAGAAGTCAATGTGTACTTAACACACAAGAGAGGCTTGGAGTTAAAGGATACACCAGAGTTTATTAAGTTGAGAAAAGACATTAATGAACTTTTATATGCTCATTCTAATGATGAGTAATGTTAGTGAATATATGAAAAAACGAGTATTGTATTGAGTATTGTATATGGATAATATATAGACCTAAAAGGAATGTAATCTTATATTTTCCGTTGCCGAAATATAAATGATGGTATATGGCAATATTAATTATATTAGAAAGGAAGTCTATTCTATGAGTATAGAGAGAATGGTATATACAGGTACGTCATATTTTGGAGAATATGCACGTAAAGAAATTATTACAGAAATAAAAAAGAGAAAATTTAATAAGGCTTTAGTTGTTACAGATGCAATGCTGGTTAAATGTGGTGTTGCAGAAAAAATTGAAAATGTACTTAAAGACGGTGGTATTTCTTATGAAATAGATGATGAAGTTAAACCTAATCCTACTATCGCTAATGTACATACAGGACTTGATAAGCTGAAAGTATCAGGGGCTGACTTTATAATTGCTGTAGGTGGTGGTTCTGTTATAGATACGGCAAAGGCCATTGCTGTTATAGCTAATAATCCGGATAACTATGATGTAGTATCATTAGAGGGTGTGGACAAGAGTAAAAATCCTCCAATGCCTATTATAGCTGTACCTACAACAGCAGGAACAGGCTCAGAAACTACAATGGATTATGTTATAACTAATACAGAGCAAAAACGTAAAATGGCTTGTATGGATTCAATGGTTGTGCCGGTTGTGGCTATATTGGATACAGACATTATGGCAAGTTTACCTTTAAAAATGACTGCTGCTACAGCTATGGACGCACTTACACACGCTGTAGAGTCATATTTGTCAAAAGGTGCTTTTGATTTTTCAGAAATGTTGTCATTAAAGGCAGTAAGTCTTATTTCAGCTAACTTTTTAAAGGTAATAAAGAACTTAAATGACTTAGAGGCAAGAAAGGCACTTGCTATGGCACAGTATATGGCAGGTATGAGTTTCACAAATGTTGGACTTGGTATAGTTCATTCAATGGCTCACCCATTAAGTGCATTTTATGATGTACCTCATGGCGTAGCTAATGCCTTGATTTTACCTTATGTATTAAAGTTCAATTCAGTTACTTGTGAAGACAAGATGGTAACACTTGCAAAGACTTTTGACCCTGAATTTGATGAAAGATATGGTAGCGAAGCAGCTACAGAAAGATGTATAGAACTTATTAACACATTTAATAGTATAGCAGGATTACCTCATAAATTAAAGGAAATTAATGTTAAGGTAGAGGATATAGATGCCTTGGCTAGAGAGGCATTAAATGACGCAGCTACACCAGATAATAGACGAGAAGTCAACATTGAGGAATTTAAAAAGCTATACAAAACTATGTATGAATAGGATTGGTGGTTATATGGAGTATAAGAAAACATATATTAATGGTTGCTGGGTAGACGGCAATTCAGATAAAGAATTAAAGGCTGTTAATCCGTCTAATGGAGAGGTTATAGCAGTTGTTAAGGAAAATAATTTAGATGATGTAAAAAGTGCTGTGGCTTCTGCAAAAAATGCTTTTTATGTTACAAGAGCGTGGCGAGATATGAGTGCTCAGGAAAGAGCTGACATCTTGTTAAAAATAGCTGATGAAGTAGAAAAGCAGGCAGAAGAAATAGCTAAAATAGAGTCTATGGATAACGGCAAGCCTTTAAGAGAGGCTGAAGCAGATGTAGATGATGCAGTGCATTGTTTCAGATATTATGCCGGACTTATAAGGACTCCTACAGGTGGAGTATATGAAGTTAATTCTAATTTTGGCAGAATGCACTCCTATAGTGTTACAGAACCAGTAGGTGTATGTGCATTAATAACTCCTTGGAATTTCCCTTTCCTTATGGGCGTTTGGAAGTTAGCTCCAGCTTTGGCTGCTGGTAATTGTGTTATATTTAAGCCTAGTTCTGAAACTGTATTGTCAACTATTAAAATGTTTGAGATTTTTGATAAGGTTGGTTTGCCAGCAGGAACTGTTAACTTGATTATTGGACCAGGGGGTTCTTTAGGCAATTATCTTGCTGAAAGTAAAGATGTAGATATGCTTACATTTACAGGTAGTACAGCTGTTGGTCAGAGTATTATGAGAGCAGCAGCGTCTAATGTTAAGCGAATAGGTCTTGAACTTGGTGGAAAATCTCCAAATGTAATTTTTGCTGATGTTGATATAGAAAAGGCTGTTGAATGGGCTATGCTTGGAATATTCTTCAATCAAGGTGAAGTATGCTGTGCCGGTTCAAGAATTATTATAGAAAAATCTATTAAGGATAAGTTTGTTAAGCGATTTGCTGAAAGAGCAGAAAAAATGACTATTGGCAATTCTCTTGAAAATTACGATATGGGACCTTTGGTATCTGAAAAGCATATGAATGATGTTCTTAAGTACGTAGAGCTTGGTAAGAGCGAAGGAGCAACTCTTGTATGTGGTGGATATAGATACACAGAAGGCGAATGTGGAAAGGGCTTCTTTGTAAAACCAACTATATTTGATAATTGCACAAGTGATATGAGAATAGTCAGAGAAGAAATTTTTGGACCTGTAGTTACTATACAGACTTTCGAAACAGAACAGGAAGCCATTGATTTAGCTAATGATACTGATTATGGTCTTGCCGGTGCAGTATTTACTAATGACGGAGCAAAGGCTTTAAGAGTAATTAAGGAAATCAGAGCCGGTATTACTTGGATTAACTGCTATAACCCTGCATTCTGTGAAGCACCTTGGGGTGGTTACAAGATGAGTGGTATAGGCAGAGAACTTGGTACTCACGGTCTTGAAGAATATTGCGAAACAAAACAAATAAATATCAATTTGGATAATGAACAGCTAGGTTGGTATAATAATTAAATGATTGTGAAATGCTTTCTATGATGGTTAAAATCTTAGAAGGCATTTTTGCTTTTTCACTTTTTTTATGGTTTAACATAGTATATATATATAATTCTGTGGAGGTCAATATGATTTTTGGTAGTACAGTAGGCTATGACAGTATATATAGTTATCCATATGAAAGTAGAAAAATTACAGTTCAGGAAATGATGGAAAATATTCCTCTTTATGATTCTGAAAAGGGAAAGAGTAGTAATGAAAAAACAAAAAATAGAAAAGTGTGTGACATTACAGAAAGCGAGTCCAAAATTGTAAAGGCTCTTTATAGCAAAATAAATAGTAAAATTGACAGTTATATTCAGAAAATTATGAATAAGTATGAATATGAAGGGAGTCCGGTGTATTCTGATGACGGCATTACCAGAGAAACTTTAGCCCAGATTATTAATCAGGTTATGGATGAAATGAAAAAGGATTTTGATGATGTAGAAGAAATAATTCTTGAGTTTGAAGGATATGAGGATTTTTCCAGAAATAATATTCTAAATATGTTAGTTGAGGCACTTGTTTTAAACGAAATTTTCCTTACACGAAGACCAAAATATAGAAGAATAAGAGATAACTATGTTTTTGTAAATGGCATTTATAGTGGCATAAGAAGAAGATAAAAATTAAGTGACTAGCATTAAGTACAAAAGCTTTTTGCTAGTCATTATTATTTTTGTGAAATAATTTTTGTAAAGTTATGTTAAACTTATAATACAAAAAATTTACGAAGGTGTAAAAAGGTATAAAAATGGAAAACAAAGAAATTTTTAGTAAATCAGCTTTAAAAGCTCTTATAATTCCACTTTTAGTAGAACAGGTTTTGGCTGTAACTGTTGGTTTATCTGACGTTATGATGGTGTCTAATGTAGGTGAAGCTGCCATTTCTGGTGTTTCCCTTGTAGATATGATTAATAACCTTATGATTGCCATTTTTGCTGCCTTGGCAACAGGTGGTGCAGTTGTTACTGCCCAATGTATAGGAGCAAGACACTACGAAGAAGCGAGAAAATCTGCTAAACAACTTATTATTGTAGCCATAACACTTTCTATTGTTATTATGGCTGGCTGTCTTATATTTAACAGACATATTTTAAGGATTCTTTTTGGTAGTATAGACAATGATGTAATGCACAATGCAATGTTGTATTTTCTCATTTCATCTGCGTCTTATCCTTTCTTAGCACTTTATAATTCCTGTGCTGCTCTCTTTAGGTCAATGGGTAATTCAGCAATATCTATGAAAGTTTCAATACTTATGAATGTTATAAACATTTGTGGTAATGCCATTTTGATTTTTGTGTTTAAAATGGGTGTTGAAGGTGTTGCAATTCCTTCTTTGGTTTCAAGATTTATTGCAGCTATTATAATGCTTGTACTTATAAGAAATAAAAAGAATGTTGTATATGTAGACCACCAAAATTTCAAACCAGAGTTTGGTATGATAAGGAGAATATTATATATAGCTATACCTAGTGGTATGGAAAACGGTATTTTCCAGTTTGGTAGAATTATTGTAGTAAGTATCATTTCTACATTTGGTACAGTACAGATTGCAGCCAATGCCGTAGCAAACAGTATTGACGGTATGGGTACATTGTGTGGTCAAGCAATATCCCTTGCTATGATAACCGTAGTAGGTCAATGTGTAGGTGCTGGTGATTTAAAGCAAGTAAGATTGTACACTAAAAAGCTTTTGAAAATAGCTTATATTCTTACAATTTGCGTAAATTCTACTATACTTTTGACTTTGCCTTGGATATTAAAGATATTCTCTCTTTCTGATGAAACCAGAAGTTTGGCTTTTATACTTATTTGTATACATAATGGCTGTGCTATTTTACTTTGGCCATTATCATTTGTATTGCCAAATGCTTTGAGAGCTTGTAATGATGTAAAATACACAATGGTTGTATCCATATTTTCAATGTGTATGTTCCGAATAGTATTTAGTTATATTATTGGTCAGTATTTTGGTATGGGTGCAATAGGCGTATGGATTGCTATGATTATAGATTGGATTTTCAGAGTAATATTCTTTGTCTACAGATTTGTAAGTGGTAAGTGGGAAAAACTTACTTATGCAAATAGATAAAAAATATGTCACGAAATGTCATGGTACCTCCTGTATATTATTATTGATGACGAAATCATCGAAATAATATATAGGATAGTGCAAGAAATGCTTGCATTTCTTGCAGTTGATTTGAGGAAGGGACCAGCCGTGAAAAATATGGCACTAAAAACCAGTACCATATTTTTGTCCCCTCCTCGGTCGGGCAAAGCTCGACCTGTGGAATGAATTTAAGAAAACCAAGGTTTTCTTAACAACTTTCCTTAGATAATCTTAAAAATTAAGATTGTAAATCCCTCCTATGTATTATATTTGATGGCTTTATTGTCAGAAAATAATATATAGGAGGTTTTTTAATGGAAACTTTAAAATTTATGGCGAAAGGACAGAAATTAATTCGCCTTGAAATCAAGCCTGTTTATAGTGGCGTAAGGAACTATATGGAGGCAGAATTTATATTAAACCACAGTTGGTACAACATTTCTCCACTGGTGGCACAGTTTAAGAAAAATGAAAAACTTTTTCACGTAACTTTAAAAAGTGGAAAGTGTACTGTGCCATGGGAGGTTCTTGAAAATGCTGGAACTATTGAAATTTCTCTTACAGGTGGAAATTTATTAGTCACAAATCCAGTAAAAGTAACTGTAAATGATTCAGGGGCAGAGGGTGGACTTGTGCCAACGGAAGCATCAAATTCTCTTTACAGTGAAATTATGGTAAAACTTAATTCCATAGAGGAGGATTGGTTAAACTGTAAATCTTTATTGGCTGAATACGAACAGAATATAAGTGATAGTGAAACAGCTGTTGAAAATAAAATTACAGATTTTGAAACAAAGTCAGATGAACTAAGTAGAAAAATTAGTGAGATTAATGTACTTGCTGAAAAGTGTAAAGACGATAGACAAACAGCACAGGCTCTTTATGAAGAAGTTAAGGAAAAAATAGAAAATGCTAAAAATAGTATTGATACTTTGGTTGAAAAAATTACCCTTGCTGAAAGTGCGAAATCCAGTTTGGAAGAAAGTATTTCAAAGGGCGAAAATACAAAGGCTGTTTTAGATAGTACAATTACAAGTGCTGAAAATATTAAATCAGAGTTGAAACTGGAGGATTGTATTTCAGAAAATGAAAGAGCTGAAAAAAATATTGAACAGCTGGAAAGTGACAATTTTAATGCTGAAGAAATATTATATGGTGTAGAGGATTTAAAAAAGCATATAGGCTATAGTGAAAATGGAAAATGTTTCTTTGCCAAATTAGATACTACAACAGGTACAGTTGTTGAGTGTTTAGACAGAGATGTAAGAAAAGTAGATTTTTCAGAGGGCTTAAATGGTATGAAAGTAAATGCCATAGGTAAATACGCCTTTGCCGGCTGTAGTAATCTTATAGGAATTGAATTAGGTACAGATGTTACATCAATAGGCAAAAATGCTTTCAGTGGTAGTGGGCTTACAGAAGATATTGTAATTCCACCTTATGTTACAAGTGTTGAAAGTGGGGCTTTCAATGATATTGACAGCAAAATCTACAACCTGTCTGATGTAGAAATTACAGAAGGTACCCATTGCAATAACAATAACATTGGTGAAATTGTATCTCAAGGTAGTTTAGGTAATGACGTTACCTATGCTTTGATAGGAAAATATTTTGTTGTAAAGGGTACAGGATTTATGGATTTTAACAAAATATCTGATTACAGTGAGTATATAACAAGTATTAAAAAGGTTTATATAAAGAATGGTGTTACAGCAATATGTAGAAGTATGTTTGACGGTTGCAGTAATTTAGAAAAGATTGAAATTCCAGAAGGAGTAACAAACATAAGTAACCTTGCTTTTAACGGCTGTTCTATGTTAAGGGAAGTGAAAATACCAAATTCAGTAACTACTATACAATCACGAGCTTTCACCGACTGTGTAAGTTTAAAGACAGTTGTATTGCCTATAGGTTTGACGGTAGTACCAAATAATATGTTTTTAAGATGTACAGAGCTTAGTTCTGTCAATATTCCAAAAAGTGTGACAACTATTGAATACTCAGCTTTTTATATGTGTAAGGGATTAAAGGAAATTACAATACCTGATAAGGTGACTACAATAGGAAAAGGTGCTTTTTATGGAAGTGGTCTTACTAATGTAACAATAGGCAGTGGTATTAAAAAAATAGAAGCTACAGCCTTTGGAGCGACAAAGGATTTAACAACAATAACAATTAAGAAAAGCACAGACAGCGTTGAAAATGCCCCTTGGGGTGCTACAAATGCTGAAATTATATGGGAGGAATAAAGATATGACAACAAGAGAATTAAAAAGATTAATTGCAGACGAAGGAAAAGTATTACAGAACACAAAGACAGGAAAGACAGCATACTGTGTTGACGTTTTTGCTGAAAATGTGGATTTATGGAAAGAGATTGAAGATGTAACAAAAAAAGAGGTGGTGTAAATGGAAAAGATTTTTAATGATTTTTCTGTTGTAGGTGCATTTATAGGAGGAATTTTATCTTTTATATTTGGTAAACCAGACGTGCTTATTTATGCTCTTTTAGGTTTGACAGTTATTGATTTTATAACTGGACTTATAAAGGCTGTTTATACAAAGACATTGTCAAGTGAGATATGTTTTAAGGGGCTATTGAAGAAAATTACAATTTATTTGGTAGTAGCAACTGCCGTTATTGTAAATAACGTAATTGGTGGAAACATTCCCATAAGAGAAGTTGTAATTACATTTTTTATATGTAATGAAGGCTTAAGTTTATTGGAAAATGTAGCTGTTATGACACCAGTACCACAACAGCTTAAAGACGTATTTCTTCAATTAAGAAATAGAGGTGATGACTTAAATGATAAAAATAAGTAGTTATCCTGCATCAAAAGAAAATTACGGAGGAACAAGGTCTTTAAGTAATATAAAGTACATTGTTCTTCACTATACAGCCAATGACGGAGATACAGCTATGAGCAATGCAAAATACTTTGCAAGTGGTAGTAGAGGTGCATCAGCTCATTATTTTGTAGACAGCAAAAACATAGTGCAGTCTGTGAAAGACAATTTTGTTGCTTGGGCTGTAGGTGGAAATAAGTATAATGACGTTGCCAAAACTGGTGGTGGCAAATTTTATGGCAAGTGTACTAATAGCAATAGTTTAAGCATTGAAATTTGTGATGATATTAAAAACAATGCCATATATCCAACAGAGGCTACAATAAATAATGTAGTGGAATTAGTCCGTACATTAATGAAGAAATACAATATTAACATTAGTAATGTAATAAGGCATTTTGATGTGACTGGTAAAAAATGTCCTATGTACTGGTGTGGAGATAGTCAGAAAAATGCAATATGGATTAGTATAAAAAATAGAATAGTAGAGGAGGAGAAAGTTGTGAAACAGAGTATAAAAATTAATGGCAAATTAAAATCTGTTGATGCTATAAACAAAGGCAACTATACTTATATTAAGATTAGGGACTTGTCTGATATTCTCAATATTGAATATGATAAGGAAACAAAATTAATAACATTAAAAGTTAAGTAGGTTTATAGTAATATAATGTTGAAATATGCTGTCTTAAATGTTATAATTTTAATACAAATATTTAAGGGGAGGCATATATATGAAATCAAGTATTAATATATTGAGTATAATTTTAAATGTTTTTCTTATATTCGCCGTTATTGTTTTACTTTTTGATAGAGATGATGAGGAAGAATACGGAGAAGAAATTTACGATTATGATGAATAAGAAGTAGGGTGTTACCTAAGTAAAAAGGTAAACACCCTATTTTTTTATTCAAACCAAGCCTTATATAAAAGGGCAATACCTTTTTCAATATTGTCAATTAATACAGAGCTGTAGCCTATAATGACTGAATTTTTAGGTGCTGTTGAAATGTTTTTGTAGTATTTGGAAATAGGATATACTTTTATTCCAAATTTTAAAGCAGAGGAAACAAGCTGTTCTTCTGTCATATTGTTTTTAGGAGATGCAACTAAATAAAGTCCTGCTTTTTCTCCACTTATTTCTATTTTATCGTCAAAATACTTCTTTATAGCATCTAATATTATTCTGTTTTTGTTTGTGTTGTGAGTTTTGTATCGTCTTCTGTGTCTTAACAAATATTTCTTTTCAATATATTCTGTAAAAGCATATTGGGTGATTATAGGCACAGGGTTTGAATAGTGTTCGTACAAAGTGTTATACTTTTCTGAAAATTGTGGCAACATAATAAAAAATGCAAGTCTTGAACCCGGAGAAAGAGTTACAGAGTAAGATACAGCATAAAATATCCTATTTTCTGTATCACAGGCTTTTAAAGAAGGATAATAGTCTTGAGTATAAATCAGTTCGTGACTACTATCATTTTCGATAATGTAGGAATTTGTATCATTTGCCCATTTTACCAATGCCATACGATTTTCAGCAGAAAAAGTTACACCAGTGGGAAAGTGGTGGTTAGTTTTTACACAGAGAATAGACTTTTTGTATTTGTACAACTGTTCTATATCTATTCCGTCATTCGTCAAATCAACATATTCAATGTTAAATCTCTTGCGTGTTACAACCTCTTTTACGGCAGGATTAGTTGGATTTGTAAGTATGGTAGTGTATTCCTTTGGGTCGAATAAATCGTATATTATACTTAATACTTCATAAATATCCGGAGATAGTACTATATCCTCGGGGTTAGAATGTATTTTCCTAAATAGGAAGGATTTTTTCGTAATTGCGTGCTGTAAAACTGGTTCGCCATTTCTACTTGGTGTATTAAAAAAATCTCTGTTTTCCAACACTGTTAAAGTATGGGTTATACATTGACGCCAAAAATCGTGGCGAAAAAGTCTGTTTTCAGTTACTCTCCAATTAAAGTCAAATACAATATTTTTGTCTTGCTGAGGAAGTATAGTTGGAGGAGTAGTTATATTGTCGTTGTTTGTGTAATCGTTTGTAGGAGCAACGATATATCCACTTCCTCTTTTGCTTACAACCAAGCCTTCTAACACTAATTGACTATAGGCCTGGTCAACAGTATTTCGACTTACTCCTAATTCCTTTGCCAAAACTCTGGTAGGAATAAGATTGTCCCCTGTAGTAAGTTCTTTTTCCTGTATTTGGTTAAAAATTTCTTCATATATTTGCAAATATAAAGATTTTTTGCTATTTTTATCTATTAAAATCATAAAAAAATCCTCTTTTTAAAATTGGCACAGTACCAGTGAATTGGTACTGTCGAAAAAATGTAAATTGGCTGTTTTTTTGTAGATATTTATATTGTAAAATAACTTCTAAAGAAATGCAAGAAGTATTGTTGTTTTTATATTATATAGGAGATGATTATATGGATAATGTATCTAGCGAAAAGTTGTATTATTCTGTGTATGACACTTTTAATGACAAGGTTACAATAATATGTAATGATGATGCTGTTGTTGGTTTAAAAATGGGTGAAGTGTCAATAGAAAATGGTACTTGCCAAAAAACTCCTTTGATGGATAAGGCTGTAAATGAATTGAAAGAATATTTACAGGGAGAGCGTAAGTATTTTGATGTGCCACTTAAATTAGAGGGGTCAGAATATCAGAAAAAGGTTTGGAATATTATTAGAAGTATTCCTTATGGAAAGACAATTACATACAAAGATGTTGCTATTGAAATGGGAAAGAAAAAATCCTTTAGAGCCGTTGGTGGGGCAATAGGTAAAAATCCTCTTTTGATTTTTGTACCTTGCCACAGAGTAATAGGTCTTAATGGTGCTTTAACTGGATATGCCGGTGGCATTGAAAGAAAAGAAAATCTTCTTAAATTAGAGCATGCAATTTAATTTTTATGTTTTTAGAACGTAGTTTTTTAGCTACGTTCTTTTTTTGTAATGAATATTTTTGTTGTTTTATTAGAAAAATATAGTATAATAGAATTAAAGAGAAGTATCCACATATTAGGAGGGATTTTTTATGAAAGAAGAAAGAATGTTTATATTAAAAATGGTTCAAGAAGGAAAAATTACAGCTGATGAGGCTGTTAAATTGTTAGACTCTATATCTTCAAACCATAGTAAATCTGACACAATAAGACAGGTAAGAGATAAGGCAAATGGCATGCTTGAAGATGCAAAACCTGTTGTAAAGAAGTACGCAAATAAGGCAACTAGAGTTTTAAATGACGTTGTAGATGCTTTCAAGGAAGGCGTAGACAATTTTAACAATAAGCCTAAGAAGTCAGATTTTACTGATGACGTTATTGATGATGTAAGTGACCACTTTGATGATTTAGATGATGATTTTGTAGTCTATGACGGTTTCGATGATGAACCGGATATGATTGATGAAATTAAGAAAAATGCAGATGAAAAATCTCATAAAATTTCAGAAAGTGTAAAGGAAAATACTTCAGCTGTTAAGGAAACTATGAAAGAGGCTGCTAAAAGTATTAAAGAAAGTGCCAAGGATATGAAGGACACTGTGAATATTGTAGCTATGGATATAAAAGAAAAAGCTGAAAACGTAAAAGACGATATTGAAGATGCTATGAAAAAGTAAAAAGAAACACCAATGCTTGTTATTTAAGCATTGGTGTTTTTTGTTGTAATTAAAATTTAAAAGTATCCTTTAAACCAGCCCATTTCTGGTCTTTATCGCTTAAATTAAGAGGTGTTCCGTCTGCCATTTTGTAGCTTTCAGCAGATGCAGTACCGTCATAATCACCAGTAACGCCACACCAATCAATACCGATTTCAGGGTCATTCCAAGCTAAACCACCTTCATCACCTGGGTGATAGAAGTCAGTACACTTATAGCAAAATTCTGCAATATCAGATAATACTAAAAATCCATGAGCAAAGCCTTCTGGAATATAGAACTGCTTTTTGTTTTCTTCTGTAAGCTCTACGCCAAACCACTTGCCGTATGTTTCAGAGTCACTGCGTAAATCAACGGCAACATCAAAAACAGCACCTTTTACTACTCTTACAAGTTTGCCCTGTGGATATTCTTTCTGGAAGTGTAAACCTCTTAAAACACCTTTTGTTGAGCAAGACTGGTTATCCTGAACAAAAACCATATTAAGACCGGCTTCTTCCATATCACGCTGATTATATGTTTCCATAAAATAGCCTCTGGCATCACCGTGAACAGTTGGTTCGATTACACATAAACCCTCAATAGGGCATTTAGTTACTTTAATCTGTCCCATAATTATCTCCCTTATCTATTGCTGTACATTCTTTCATAGTAGTTCTGGTATTCGCCACTAATAATAGTTTCCCACCATTCTTTGTTTTCTAAATACCACTTAATAGTTTTCTTTATACCGTCAGCAAACTTAGTTTCTGGTAACCAGCCAAGTTCATTGTGGATTTTAGTTGGGTCGATAGCGTATCTCATATCGTGACCCTTTCTGTCGGCAACAAATGTAATAAGGCTTTCAGGCTTACCAAGTTCCTTACAAATAATTTTTACAATATCAAGGTTAGTCATTTCGTTGTGACCACCGATGTTATAAACTTCGCCAACTTTACCATTGTGGATAATAAGGTCAATAGCCTTGCAATGGTCCTCAACATAGAGCCAGTCTCTTACGTTTTCGCCAGTACCGTATACAGGAAGTGGCTTATCATTAAGTGCATTAGCAATCATAAGAGGTATTAACTTCTCAGGGAAGTGATATGGGCCATAGTTGTTAGAGCATCTTGAAATAGTAACAGGCAAACCAAATGTTCTGTGATATGCAAGAACTAATAAGTCAGCAGATGCCTTAGATGCACTATATGGGCTTGATGTATGAATAGGAGTTTCTTCTGTGAAGAATAAATCAGGTCTGTCTAAAGGCAAATCGCCATAAACTTCGTCAGTAGAAACCTGATGATAACGCTTAATGCCGTACTTTCTGCAAGCATCCATCATAACCTGAGTACCGAGAATGTTTGTTTCAAGGAAAATGCTTGGGTTTTCAATAGAACGGTCAACGTGACTTTCTGCAGCAAAGTTTACTACAATGTCAGGCTTTTCTTCTTCAAATAATTTATAAACAGCTTCTCTATCTCTAATATCAGCTTTTACAAATCTAAAGTTAGGATTATCCATAACAGGTTCAAGTGTAGACAAGTTACCGGCATAAGTAAGAGCATCTAAGCAAATAATTCTGTAGTCTGGGTACTTATTGAGCATATGGAATACAAAGTTGCTACCAATAAAACCAGCACCACCTGTAACAATAATATTCATAAAAATTTCCTCCTAGTATAAATACTTGCCGTCAGCAACATTCTTTAAATGCTGACCGTAAGCAGATTTTCCGTAAAGTTTAGCAGATTCTAAAAGTTTTTCTTTTGAAATCCAACCGTTTTTATAAGCAATTTCTTCAATAGCTGAAATCATAATGCCCTGTCTGTCTTCTACAACCTTTACAAATTCAGCTGCTTCATTAAGAGCAGGTACAGTACCTGTATCAAGCCAAGCATAACCTCTGCCCAATGTAACTACATCGAGAGTGCCTTCTTCAAGATACATTCTGTTAAGGTCTGTAATTTCAAGTTCACCTCTAGCAGATGGCTTAACCTGTTTAGCCTTCTTAACAACGTCCTTGTCGTAGAAATAAAGACCTGTTACACAGTAGTTAGACTTTGGATGTTCTGGCTTTTCTTCAATAGAAATAGCCTTACCATTTTCATCAAATTCAACGATACCAAAACGTTCAGGGTCTTCAACATAGTAACCAAAAACAGTAGCACCATTTTCTTTTTTAGCTGCCTTTTTAAGGTGGTCACTTAAACCGTTACCGTAGAAAATATTATCGCCTAAAATCATAGCACAGCTATCATCACCAATAAATTCTTCACCAATAAGGAAAGCCTGAGCAAGTCCGTCTGGGCTAGGCTGTACCTTGTAGCTTAAATTAATACCAAAATTAGAACCGTCACCTAAAAGCTTTTCAAAATTAGGTAAATCAGTTGGAGTAGAAATTATGAGAATATCCTTAATTCCAGCTAACATAAGAGTTGAAAGTGGATAATAAATCATAGGTTTGTCATATACAGGCAAAAGCTGTTTGCTTGTTACCATTGTGAGTGGATAAAGGCGAGTGCCACTACCACCGGCTAAAACTATACCTTTCATACTAGAGAACCTCCTAAATATTATACAATTATAATTAGCAATATTTTATCACAATATAAATTTTTAGTCAAATTATATTATCTAAAAGATGTATTTTTGACAAAATTAATTTTATTTGATATTTTTTATAAAAATGATGAACCTTTTCTCTTTAACTATGCTCTTATATATAGACCGGTCAAAGGAGGCAAGCTATGTATGAGGAAATAATAGAAAATATGAAAAATGGAGATGAAGATGCTCTATGTAAACTGTATTCGGTTTATGCTCAATCTGCATTAAGAAGTGCATATTTAATCACCAATAATCTTCATTCTGCTCAAGATGCTGTAGAGGATACATTTATACAATGTTATAACAATATAAATAAGCTGAAAAATAATGGAGCTTTTAAAGTTTGGTTTTACAGAATACTTACTAGAAATGCCTGCAAATATGCAAAAAAGGATAATAAAAACATTCCAGTTGAAGATGAAAACATAAATGCTGGAAGTGTAAATGATGAGTATTTTTCAAATGAAAAATATATCCGGCTTTACAATGCCATAGATAGCTTAAATGAAAAAATGAAAACTACTGTAGTTTTATTCTATTTTAACGAAATGTCTATAAAGGAAATTGCAAAAATTACAGGAAGTTTTGAGGGTACTGTAAAAACAAGACTTTTTGCTGCAAGAAAAAGATTGAAAAAGTATTTAGAAACAGATATGGAGGCTTAATATTATGAAATATGATGACGAAATAAAAAAAGCATTAAATTTAAGGGCTGAAAATGTTTCTGTAGATGGAAATATGCTTTATAGCATTAAGAGAAAAATAAAAAATCAAAGGAGAATAGGTATGAATAAATTTAAAAAGGCTGTTATTGTTTGCTGTACAGTATTAGTAATAGGTGTAACTGGTGTTTATGGTGGTGGAAAGATAATATCCTATACTTCTTCATCAAGTAATTTAAATGAAATGAAGTACATTCCTTCAGAAAGTGAATTTACAAAAAAAGTTGGGTTTGTACCTAAATGTCCTGAAAATCTGGGTCAGTATAAATATTTATATTCTGTGCCTGTAGATAGTTCAGCAGATGATGAACAGGGAAACAGTGTAAAAAAGTACAAAGAAATAAATATATCCTATGATGTTCCGAAGGGAAGTCTTTTTATGGACGTTTCTCCTTATATAACAAATGACCAAAGTCCAAAATCAGAAGAAATAAAGTACAATGATAAAATTGTTAGTTATAGTAGCTATGTATATAAGGCTGTTCCACCGGATTACAAACCTACTGAAGAAGAAAATAAAAAAATTGAGGAAGGTTCTTTACAAATTGGCTATGGTTCAGATAAAGTAGAAGAAGAAAAGACACAATGCTTAATGTGGCAAGAGGGAGATTTACAGTATCTCATTATGGATATGGGTACAGAAATACCAAAGGACGAATTTGTCAATATGGCTAAACAGGTTATAGATATGCAATAAATATTTCTATTGATTAAAGGTAGTAGCTAACATTGTTACTGCCTTTTTTTTGCAAAATTTTATAGCAAATTATGTATTTATATGTTAGAATGAGCCTATAAATTTGTGCTTAGGTGGTGAGTTTTTATGGAAGATACTCCTATTTTAAAATTGCTATTAAAACTTTCTCCACCTGTTATGTTGGCACTTCTTATACAGTCTGTTTACAATATAGTAGATAGCTATTTTGTTGCCAAATTTTCGGGAGATGGATTAACAGCACTTTCTATTATTTATCCCATTCAGCTTTTAATGTTGGCATTAGCAACAGGTACAGGAGCTGGTGTAAATATTCTCATATCCAGAATGGACGGTTTAGGAGATACTAAATCACAAAACGATGTTGTTAAAAGTGGTATGTTTCTTGGTGCTGTAAATTTTGTAGTGTTTGCATTGTTTGGATTGCTAAGTATAAAAGGTTACTATAACATTTCTTCTAATATAGAAGGTGTCCGTAAAGAGGGGATAATGTATGGACAGATTATACTTTTGTTTTCTTTTGGTATGTTTTTAGAAGCTAACTGCACTAAAATGTTACAGGCAAAAGGAAATATGGTAGTACCAACTATAGCACAAATTGTGGGAGCAGTTATTAATGTAATTTTAGACCCTATACTTATATTTGGTAAATTTGGATTTCCACAAATGGGCATCAGAGGAGCAGGTATTGCTACAGTAATAGGTCAATGGGTAACAATGGTTATTGTATTGGTAAATGTACTTAAATACTATAAGTTTAAAGGTCATATTGACTTAAAAAGCTGTGTTAAAATTTATAAATTTGGTATTCCCTCTATTATATTACAATCTCTCTATACTTTTTATATTGTAGGGCTTAATCTTGTGCTTAAATTATTTACAGAAGATGCCGTTGCAGTGTTGGGAATTTACTATAAATTGCAAACATTTTTCTTCATACCTTTAACAGGTCTTCAACAGGTTATAGTGCCTGTTGTAAGTTACAATTACGGTGCAGAAAAATACAAGAGAGTAAAACAGACATTATGGTATTCTGTTGGTATTGCTTGTTCAGTTATGTTAGTGGGTATAATAATGTTTATGGTATTCCCTAGAGAGCTTATATCTATATTTTCACAACAGGAAAATGTTTTAAATATAGGTAGTTCAGCATTGAGAATTATTTCCACAAGTTTTATTCCGGCTGGTTTTGTACTTATGTTTATAGTCTATTGTCAAGGTGTAAACAGAGGTGGCTACAGTATTTTGCTTACTGTACTTAGACAGGTAATACTGTTTGTGCCATTGGCTTGGCTTTTCCACTACAAGGGACTTTTTTATGTGTGGTTTACTTTTCCGGCAACTGAAATTATTACTTTGTTAATGAGCTTTTATCTATATTTTGTAAGAGAAAAAAGAAGTGAAAAATCATTGACTCTACAATAGTTATAGGATTTATTATATATTATTATAAGTTTTAGAAAGGAATTTTAACCTTTATGGAAAAGAAATTGACAGAGAGTAGTGTATTTAAGGCATTATTATTCTTTTCATTGCCTTATTTATTATCTTATTTTTTACAGACCCTTTACGGTATGGCAGATTTGTTTATTATAGGTCAGTACAACGGTGTTGATAGCACTACAGCTGTTTCTGTAGGTAGTCAGGTTATGAATATGTTTACAGTTATGATAGTTGGCTTGGCTATGGGTGCAACTGTAATGATAGGAAGATGTGTAGGTAGCAATGACTATAAGCAAATGGCGAAGGTAATAGGAAATACTGTTACATTTTTTATGGGCTTTTCCATTGTTTTAACGGTTATACTTTTGTTTTTTGTAGAAAATATAGTAAGTATAGTTTCCACACCAAAGGAGGCTGTTTCCGGTACAATAACATATTTGACAATTTGCTTTATAGGTATACCTTTTATAGTAGCCTACAATATTATCAGCTCAATTTTTAGAGGTATGGGAGACTCAAAAAGCCCAATGTACTTTATAGCTGTAGCCTGTGCAGTAAATATAATTGTTGACTATATTTTTATAGGTGTTTTAAAAATTGGACCAGCAGGTGCAGCCTTAGGTACAGTATTATCTCAGGCAATAAGTGTTGTTGTGTCTTTGACAGTTATACTAAAAAGAAAAAGTGGTGTAAAACTGACTAAAAGTGACTTTAAGCCACAAAAGAATGTTTTGAGAAATGTTCTTAAAATTGGTATACCTATTTCATTGCAGGACGGTTTTATACAGGTTTCATTTATAATAATAACTATAATTGCAAATAAGCGAGGACTTAATGATTCAGCAGCAGTAGGTATTGTGGAAAAAATAATAGGTATTTTGTTCTTAGTTCCGTCTTCTATGCTTTCATCAGTTTCAGCACTTTCAGCTCAAAATATAGGTGCAGGAAAGCACAACAGAGCTTCTTTAACGTTGAGATATGCTATTTTAATAACAGCATCTTTTGGAATAGTAATGTCTATTTTGGTACAGTTTACAGCTGGTTATGCCGTTGGACTTTTCACCAACAACAGTGATGTAATAGCTTTAGGAGATGAATACTTGAGAAGTTATGTGTGGGATTGTGCTATTGCCGGTATACATTTTAGCTTTAGTGGTTATTTCTATGCCTATGGAATGTCATTTATATCATTTATACACAACTTGTTGTCTATAGTTTGTGTTAGAATACCATTTTCATATCTGTTGTCAAAAATGTATACAGATACCCTTTTCCCAATGGGTATTGCATCGCCGGCAGGTTCGGTGTTGTCTGTAATTATATGTGTAATAGCCTTTATTTGGTTTAGGAAAAATAATAAAATTAAGACAATGTAAAAATAATGAGTAAAAAATAGCATTTAATATCCGATAGTTGATATTAAATGCTATTTTTTTATATTAAAGAGATATACTTATTTTCTATCACAACCCTATGTTGTGCAGGGACATTTACAGGAAAAATGTCGTTTGTTTTATGCCATACATTGTATTAATATATTCCATATAAATATATTATTTAATATAAAACATAAGGGGGAAATGGTATGAAAAAACGAATTATGGGCATAGCATTATCGGTTACTATGCTTATGGGCAGTTTTAACTGTGTTTATGCAGATGATTTAGCACCTGTAGAAACAGAACAGGAAGTAGTAGCAGAAACTGTTGCTGACGAAGTTAGTGATGACGTTTCAGAAGAATCTGAAACAACTGATGAACAGGAAACTGTTCAGGAAGAAGTGCAGGAAGAAACAACATTGGAGGATACACAGGCATCAACTGTTGAGGAAGAAGTATTAGAAGAAACAACAGAAGAAAAAAGTGTAGAAGTTGGAGAATATAACTTCGATATAGCCGAATTGTCAGTAGGTGTTGTTGATGGTGGTAAATGTGGTGATAGTGCTACATATACTATTGATGACAATGGTTTACTTGTTATTACAGGCAGTGGTGATATGTGGGATGAATATGATGTAAATAGTAAATATTCTCCTTTTTATTATAAGAGAAATTTAATTAATAAAATTGCGATTGCTGATGGCATAACAAGTATAGGCAATGCAATATTCTATGGTTGTAGTAACGTAACAACTGTAACAATGCCGGAATCTATAAAAAGTGTAGGTGACTATGCTTTCAGTAACTGTACTAAATTGACAGATGTTGAAATTCCTAAGAGCGTTACAACAATATGGAGTTACGCTTTTAACGGATGTAGTAATTTAAAATCAATAAAAATACCAAAGTCTGTAACACGAATGGACGATAATATTTTTAATAATTGTAGTAAATTGGCTATAGTGTACTGTGAAAGAAACAGTGAAGCTGATAAATATAAGTATCCTTCAAATACAAAACGAGTATATGATAGTTCAACAATAGGTGAGGACACTTCTGGTGTTGCAGAAAAAGGTAGATGTGGCAATGATGCCAAGTATACTCTTTATAATAGTGGTTTACTTACCATAAGTGGTAGTGGAGATATGACTTCTTATGAATTTACAAATGGTTTTAAGTACAAAATAAAAGATATTGCCATTGAAAAAGGTATAACAAGTATAGGTGGCAGTAATTTTAAAAACTGTGGAGAATTGGAAAGTGTAACAATTCCAGATAGTGTAACGAGTATAGATAGCTATGCTTTTCAAGATTGTGATAAATTGGTAAGCGTAGAAATACCAAATAGTGTTAAATCATTAGGATATTGCGTATTCAGTGGCTGTACAAAATTGGAAAGTGTGAAATTGTCAAATAATTTAACAGATATATATACTGGTATGTTTAAAAACTGTACAAGTTTAAAAAATATAGAAATACCAAATAGAGTAAGAGAAATAAGAGGTTATGTATTTCAAAATTGTACAAGTTTAGATAATGTGAGAATACCAAATAGTGTAGATACCATAGGCGAAAGAGCCTTTGATAATTGTAGTAGCTTAACAAGTATAGAAATACCGGGAAGCGTAACAAGTATAATTTCTGGAGCATTTACTAACTGTAATGCATTAAAGGTATACTGTAAAAAGGGTAGTGTAGCTGATAAATTTGATAATAATAGTTATTATCCAAAGGGTTCAAAAGCTGTATATGGTACAATGCCAACAGGTCAAGTTACAACTGAAACAACTACAGAGGCAACAACATATTCACCAATACCAAATAATTTAAATGGTTGGATATATGATAATGGTCTTTATACAAATAAAAATAGTGATGTAGTAGCCGTATATGGTAGTAATGACAGAGTACTTTATAATCATTGGATGAATCGAGGTATTGCAGAAGGCAGAACAGGTTCTTATGTGTTTGATGCAAAATATTATTTAGATAATAATCCAGATGTAAGAAGCGTATTTGGAAACGATTATAAGGCGGCCTACAATCATTATATTACAAGTGGTTGTAACGAATTAAGATGTGCATCAGCACAGTTCAATCCTAAAATTTATAAGGCTAATTACAGTGATTTAGCTAACTATACAGGTGAACAGCTTGTTAGACATTTTGTAAAAATAGGTAGATTGGAAGGCAGAAATGCTACTACATTAATTCAGCAAAAACCTACTCAGACAACAGATGGAATATTTAATGCTACATATTATGCAAAAGAAAATCCAGATGTTTTAAGAGTATTAGGAAATGACCCAGCTACACTTTATGCTCACTTTATGAGTAATGGTATGGCAGAAGGTAGAGTTTGCTCACCAGTATATAATCCAAAGGAATATCTTGAATATAATCCGGATGTAAAATCAGTATTTGGAAACGATTATAAAGCTATTTATAATCATTTTATAAATAATGGTATGAGCGAAGGCAGAAAAGCAAGTAGTTTATTTGATGTAAATTTCTATAAGTCTAATTATGGAGATTTAAAATCAGCTTTTGGCAACAACACAGCAGAATATTATAAACATTTTGCCCAAAATGGATATTATGAAGGTAGAAAGGGTATTGGAAATAACAGTTCTACTGAAACAACAGACGGCATTTTCAATGCTGAATACTATGCAAAGGTAAATACTGATGTTGCAAGAGTTTTAGGTACAAATCCTGCAGTACTTTATAAACATTTTGTTGAATATGGTATGGCAGAAGGTAGAGCTTGCTCACCAGTATATAATCCAAAGGAATACCTTGCATATAATCCAGATGTAAAGGCTGTATTTGGAAACGATTATAAGACTATTTATAATCACTTTATAAACAATGGTATGAATGAAGGTAGACAGGCAAGCAGTTTATTTAACATAAATTACTATAAGTCTAGCTATAGAGATTTAAGAACTGCCTTTGGCAATAACAATGTAGAATATTATAAGCATTTTGCTAACTACGGCTATAAAGAAGGCAGAAAAGGTACAAAGTAATTAAATTATAAAAACGCAGGACATTAAGTCTTGCGTTTTTTTGTGCAAAAAAGATGTTTTGCTATATCTCCAATTTATTGACTTGTAAAAATCACAATGATATACTTGTATATATGATTTGGAACAATAAAAAAGGAGGGTAAATATGAAAATAACACACAGAATTATGTCTATAGCATTGGCTTTTATAATGTGTACAGGCTTAATATGCACAGTAAATGCTGATGATAATACTGGAGAAATGTATTTTAACTTTACGCAGGAAAGCAAAGAGGGGGCTATAGATGTTGGAACAATAAATGGCAAAGCACCACTTTATAACAGAGATAGAGGTTGGGGATTTGTTTCAGAAACAACAGCTATGCCAGTAAGAAAGGTAAATGTAAATAGTATTGAAGTAAAGAAAGATGGCTACAGAGTAGTTGAAAATAGTGTAGCAAAATTCAATATTACTGACAAAGACGGAAAGTTATTGGATTATACAAAGGCTACTGACTACAATTATGGCGGTATGGTATTCAGAGTAAATGTGCCGAGAGGTGGTTACAATATTCAGGTAGAAACTGCCAAAGGTAAAGATGATGCCCTTGTTTCTGTTTCTGCTACACAGACAAGTAGAATAGAAAATACAAAACAATGGGATGCAGCCGGACTTGTTAAAAATCAGCATATGGCAAAGTGGAATGGCAATGTGTGGAGCTTTGACTATTGTACTGGTAGAAGTTTTGTAGATATTGAGGTTGAGCCTAAAAGTGCAGGTAATCCTGTTGTATTGAAATCTATAAAAATTACACCTATTCCTGTAAGGGAACAAGAAGAAAAGCCAACAGTTTATCTCTTAGGTGACTCTACATTAAAATCATATCTTTTTGAAGAAGCTCCAATGAGTGGCTGGGGTCAGGTTTTTGACAGACTTTTTGATACAAGCAAAATTAATATTGTTAATTATTCTATGGGTGGTCGTTCTTTAAAAACAATGTATCAAGAGGGTAGATTAAATGATGTTCTTATGACAGGGCACAAGGGAGATTTTGTACTTGTGCAGTCTGGTCATAATGATGAAAAGAATGGAAAAGACAAGGGCGTTGTAAGTGACCCGACAGCTCGTTTTGGTACAGGCTCAACAGAAGAAATGTATAGAAATTACCTTGAAAATAGTTATATACCTGCTATAAAAGCAAGAGGTATGATACCTGTTCTCGTAACACCTATGACAAGAGTTAAAGGTGATGCAGAAGAAGGATATGTTTATGCAGATACTTTTACAACAGAAGATAGACAGTTTACAAAGGTAATGAGAGAAACAGCAAATGATAACAATGTGCCTTTAGTTGATTTAAATGTTGATAGTGTAAAATACTTAAATGAATTGGGAGTAAAAGGTGCAACAGCTGTAGTTATGTCTATTGAGGCAGGAGAAACACCGGCAAAATCTAATTCAGGCAGTTATGCCAATGGTCACCCACAGCTTAAAATAGACGGTACGCATATGAAAGAGGCTCTTACAAAGCAATATGCAAGGTTTATTGTTACTGATTTGGCTAAACTTGAAAAGGATTACAGCTATTTAAAGCCTTTAACAGATGCCTACACAAGCGATGTAAAAGATGCAATAGCCACAGGAAATTGGGATAAGGTTTATCCGGAAGTCGCAAAGGATTGTCTTACAGGAGATAATGCCTACTATAGAAATCAGATTGAAAAAATGCTCCAGCTTGGTGTAATGAGCAAGGATAGTGATGGCAACTTTAATCCACAAAATATTATGACTGTAAAGGAATATATTTCAGCCTTGACTAAAATTTATAAAATAGATGAAAGTGCTTTCAAAAATTATACTGACGGTAATCTTACAAGAGAGGTTATGGCGGCAATAAATTTAGATGCTTACAATATGAAGTTTAAGTTAAAACCAAAGTATATGACAGACTATAATGGTAATAATATTACACCTGATGACCCTAATTACGACCCTAACTTGGTAGGTACAGAGGCACAGTATTATCCTTTAGTAGGCTATAATGCTATAAAGGATAGAATAAGTGTATCTCTTAAATTTGCTGATAAGGTGAAGGAAGCCTATAATTTAGGTCTTATAAGAAGTGAAGTTGGCATAGAAAGAGGTAAGGTTCAAAATGGTTATTATATTGAACCACAGAAAGAAGTAACCAGAGCAAAAGCAGCTAAATCCCTTTATTTTATGTATGTTTTAGGTAGTGATATTCATACAGAAAATGATATAATTACAGAGTAAAACAAAAGTAACAGCAGTATTAGTAATCTTAGCAGATTACAATATTGCTGTTTTTTTATTGCTAATTCTATTAAAATTTGTAAAAAAATAATATTGAATAAAAAATCTACTATTGCTATAATAGTTGTCAAATGCAACAGTTGTAAAATGACAACTATTATATGAGGTGATTATTTGTACGAAAATTATGAAATTATAACAAAGAAAAAAAGGGATTTTTTCAATAAAAAACTTATTGATGTAAACATTTCTTTTATGGAAGGGCTTATGATTTCCTATGCTGGAAACAAACCTGACCAAAATCAAGAAACTTTGGCATCTTTATCTGGTGTGGATAAGTACAGAACTGCTAAATTTTTATCTTCTATGGAGGAAAGAGGTTTAATAGTAAGAAAAGCTAATCCTGAAAATAAAAGAGAAAAATTAGTTGCTTTAAGTGAAGACGGCAAAGAAATATATGAAAAGTTTAATAAGTGGTCTGAGGAATGGAAAGAGCTTTGCTTTAAGGATTTTAACAAAGATGAAATAAGTACATTTATGGGACTACTGGACAAAATGATTAAAAATTTAGAGTAATTTATTGAGATAGGAGAGATATTAAAATGAAGTTTATGAAGTTGGTGGCATTGGCAACAGCTGTTAGTTGTTGTCTTACTGGTTGCAGTTTTACAGGTGACGGTATTTTGGGTAAGGATAAAAAGGATATGAACATTCAAAGTACAGTTACAATGGATGAAAGTAATGTAAATGCCTTATCTTCCGGTCAGATAGAAACTGTATATGTTAAAGAGGGCGATGTGGTTAAAAAGGGTGACCCACTTGTGCTTTTAAATAGTGATAGTCTTAATGCACAAAGAGACCAAACAAAGGCGAATATTGAAAAAGCTGAGGCTGCCTTAAAGCAACAACAGGTTACAAAAGCACAGGCTGTTGCCGGCAAGGCGAAAGCACAGGCAGCAGTAGAACAGACAGAGGCAGGCAAAAGTCAGGCAGAGGCTGGAAAGAGTCAGGCAGAGGCTGCTGTAAAATCAGCACAGGCGTCTTATCAGTCTGTTTTAAATGGTGCTAATGAGGAACAACTTGAACAGTTAAGGTCATCAGTAAAAATTGCACAGACAAATGTTGAAACTTCACAGACAGCTTATAATGATGCAGAAACACAGTTAAATAGGTCTAAAGCACTTTATGATGCCGGTGGTATGTCAAAAGTAGATTATGACAAGTCACAGACAGCATATACAACTGCTAGGAACAATTTAGACAATGCAAATCAGAATTTGGAAATTGCCAAAAATAAATTAAAAGATACTGAAAATGGTGCAACACAGGAAAATAAAAATCAGGCTAAGGCTGGTGTTGACCAGGCACAGGCAAGTGTGGCACAGGCACAAGCCGGTGTAGCACAAGCACAGGCAAGTGTATCACAGGCTGAAGCCGGAGTTACACAGGCAGATACTTCAATAGCAGCAGCAGACACAGCTATTGAACAGGCTCAGGCATCTATTAAACAGCTTAAAATTTCTTTAAGTGATATTGAAAAGAATATTGAAAAGTGTACATTAAAAGCTCCAGTTGACGGTGTTGTAACAACTGTAAATGTTAAAAAGGGTGATATGGTTACTACAGGTCTTCCTACAGTTGTAGTAACAGATACTTACAATCCTTATATTACTTGTAATATAGATGAGGATAAAATTGGAGATATTCAGCCACAGCAAAAAGTAAAAATTAAACTTTCTGCTACAGGTGATAAAACATATGAAGGAACAGTAACAACAATAAATAAACAGGCTGATTTTGCTACAAAGAAGGCATCTCAGGTAAATGGAGATTTTGATATTCTTACATATGGTATAAAGGTAGTGTTTGATGATAACCAAAGTGTTCAGCCAGTTCTTCGTGCCGGTATGACTTCATTTGTAGATTTTGGAAAGTGATGTGATAATCTATGAACATTTTTAGGTGGTTAAAAAACAAGATAGTTAAACATAGGCATATGATTATACCTATGCTTATAGTTCTCATACTTCCAAATTTAGTTGGTATACTTATTGGTTATGAATATAGCAATTATCCTTTCAAAAACGCAGACACTATAATAGTAAATCACGATGAGTCAGCTACTGCTGTTGCTCTTGTGAAAATGATAAAGGAAAATGAAACCTTTAACGTAATAAAGGAAAGTACAGAAAACAGTGATGTTGAAAAGTATATAAAAGAGGGAAAGGCTGCTGCTGGTATTATTATTCCCGAAGATTTTTCTTACAATATTACGCATGGAAAAGAAGCTAAAATAATGGTATTCAATGACGGTGCATTATCCAGCTCCGGCAGTACGGTAAGGTCTAAAATATCCGAAACCTTAGGTACAATAAAGGCAGGGTATATGATAAAAATTGCTGAAGGTACTTTCAATATGGCACCTCAGACAGCAAAATATGTGGTATCTCCTTTTGGTTACAAGACCAGAATACTGGGTAATCCAACGTCAAATATTGCAAATATGATGGTTGAAGGTGTTTTGCTTACAATGTGCCAAATGCTTTTTATGGGACAGACTGCATTTATTAGAGAAAAGAAAAGATTTAAGAACATTTTGGCTAAGGTGCTTGTTTGTGCTTTTTGGGGATTTATAAGTGCTTGTATTACAGTAATTGTGCAGACCAGAATGTTTAACACACCTTATAATGGTTCTGTATTAGCCGGTGTGTTGTTAATTGCTCTTGCGTCTTTAGGATTTAGCTTTTTGGGTATGGCTATAAGAATAGGAGCAAAACATGGTGTAGACGATGTTGTAAGTAAAGTTAGTCTTGTCAGCTTTACTATGCTGCTTTCAGGCTATACTTTCCCTGTTTTTGCTATGCCTAAATTCTTTTCATATTTGGAATACTGGATGCCTAACAGACATATTATAATACCTTTGAGAAGTATAGGTTTATTAGGTTGTAACTTAAATGATATTAAAGGCGATATTATATGGCTGATTGCCTTTGTATGTCTTATGTTCTTGTTTATGTGTTATAAATTTTATTTAAAACCTGTATTAGAACAAAAGAAAAAGGCGAAAAAGGCTTTAAAAAGCAAGGCTGAAACTCCTATAGAAATGGCAGGTGAACAGTAATTGAATTTAAGAAAAATTTTAAGACAGGAAAAACCTCTTATAATAAGCATAATTTTTACATTGCTTTTTATAGCATTAGTTATGCCTTATGTATGGAAAAGTCCTTACATAGAACACGTTTCATTTGCTGTGCTTGACGAGGATAATTCAGCACTTTCCAGAAAAATAACAGAATTGGTAAAAACAAATAATTATGTAGATGTAAATTACTATCCTAGTTCAGAAGATGACTTGGAAAAGGCAATAAAAAAAGGCAAGGTTTACGGGGGCTTAATTATTCCCAAAGACTTTAGCAAAGATGTAGCATTAAAGAAAACACCGGATTGTCTTGTTGTTGTTGACGGCAGTAATGTTATGGTAGGTGGTAATGCTTTAAACGGCTGTGCAACGGTGTTAAGTACATTAAGTGCCGGTACTGAATTAAAAATATTAGAGGGCAGTGGTATGAATCCTACATCGGCACAAACTTCACTAGGTTCTTTTACAGCTGTTGACAGAGCTGTGTATGAGCCAACAGGTGGATATACACCTAGAATGATGTATGCCCTTATGATTATGCTTGTTCAGCAAATAATGTTGATAAATTTTGTTATGCCTCTTTTTACAGAAAGAAAAAAATACTTTGTTCGAGGAAGTAAAAAGGAAAATATTGAAAATATAAAAGACATATTGGTAAGAATTGCTGTTGTTTTTGTAAGCTGTATTGTAATAAGTTTTGGTGCATTACTTATTGTAGGTAAAATGAGAGGCTTGCCTTTGAGAGGAAATATATTTGTCTATATTGTGCTTATGATATTGTTTATGCTTGATTGCTTAGGAATATCTATAGCAATAAGTGCTTTTGCTAAATCCGGTACAATAATCAGATGGATTTACTATATGCTTTCTACAACTATTACATTCTTCTCCGGAGCAGCATATCCATTTTATATGATGCCTGATTGGCTTAGTAAAATGTCACACATTATTATACCAATGGCAAATCTTTCTATGGCATTTAAGGCACTTAATTTAAAGGGTGTAGGCTTTAGTATTCTTATGCCGGATATAATGAACGGTATTAAATATATGGTATTCTGGTTACCTGTTGGTATTGTTCTTTATGTTTTAAGTATTTTTATAGAAAAGAAAAAGTTAAATAACAAATTAGACAATACAGAAAATTTGGTGGCAGAATAATTTTTGAGAGTTGGAGTGTTTTCCAACTCTTTTTTGTTTATTTAGATTTAAAAATTTGATATAATACAAAGAGAGGTGATTTTAGTATGAAAAATATTATTTCTTCTGCAGCAGGCAGAGAAAAAGCAGATATTGTATTAAAGAACGGTAAGATTATAGATGTATTAGGTCATAGAATAGTTGAAGGCAGTGTCGGTATTAAAGACGGCATTATTTTAGGTATAGGAAATTATGAGGGAGAAAAGGAAATAGATGTGAAGGGTGTATATATTGCTCCAGGTTTTGTAGATTGTCATATTCATATTGAGTCTACAATGGTTACACCAAGTGAATTTTCTCGCCTTGTAGCTCCATGGGGTGTTACTACTGTAATTGCAGACCCTCACGAAATAGCGAATGTGGCTGGTGAAAAGGGTTTGAAGTTTATGCTTGAAGATAGCAAAAATTCTCCTGTTGATATTGAATTTATGCTTCCTTCTTGTGTACCGGCTACACCTTTTGATGATAGTGGAGCAGTAATTGATGGCGACCTTACAAAAGAGCTTTTAAGTAAGTACGATTTTAAAGGCTTAGGGGAAATGATGAATTCAGTTGGTGTTGTCAACTGCGATGAGGATATAATGAAGAAGTTGGATTGTGACTGTATAAAAGACGGACACGCTCCAATGTTAGAGGGTAAAGCACTTAATGCCTATGTATGTGGTGGCATAAGTAATGACCACGAATGTTCAAATGAAAAAGAGGCATTGGAAAAGGTTTCAGCTGGCTTAAATATTTATATTAGGCAGGGTACAGGTGCTAAAAATTTAGATGCTCTTATTAGTGCAGTAACTCCTTATAATTTACCACATTTTGCTTTTTGTACAGATGATAAGCATACAGAGGAAATTATGAAAGAGGGTACAATATCAAATTGCATAAGATTAGCAATAGAAAAAGGTTTTGACCCAATTTCAGCCTATACAATGGCATCTTACAACGGTGCTATGATGAACAGATTGTACGACAGAGGTGCTATTGCTCCAAATAGAATAGCTGATATTGTTGTTACAGAGGATATTTCAGCACAGAATATAAAGTATGTTTTCAAAAATGGTCAGCTTATAGCCAGTGACGGCAAAGTTAATTTTGAAAGAGTATCAGCTGATAGCAAAGATGTAACAGATACTGTAAATATAAAGGAAATGACATCTGAAGATTTCAAAAAGGATTTTGATAAGAATGAACCGGTAATTGAAATTGAAACAGGTTCACTTATTACAAATGCTGTTTATGCAGAAAGTAGTCAGGGACTTAGCCTTTGTGCAAATATTGAAAGATATACAGGTAAAAGTTCAATGGGCAAGTGCTTTTTAAGAGGTTTTACAGTAGAAAATGGTGCTATAGCTCAGACAATAGGTCACGATTCTCACAATATTAGTGTAATAGGTAGTGACGGAGAAAATATGGCTGTAGCTGTAAATGCTCTTGGAAAAGAGGGAGGCATAGTTGTAGTACAGGATAAAAAAGTTATTGCAAATATGCCACTTCCTATTGGTGGATTAATGTCAGACTTGGATTATGAAACTGTTGCTAAGGAACAAAATGAAATTGTAAAGGGAGCTAAAAAGATTTGTGAAAATGGAAGTAGCACTTTACTTATGGTACTTGCCTTTGTGTCACTTTTAGTAATTCCACATATAAAATTAAATAATAGAGGTCTTTTTAATGTGGATAAGTTTGAATTCTACAAAAAATAACATTAAATTACGTTGTGCAAATTATATAAAAAAGAAAATTGTGTCAAATAATAAGTATTATTGTTTAAAACTGTTGTGGAAAAATATACCTATATACTAACAGCTTTTACACATCAGCAAAAACCCTATTTAAGGGTTATTCACAGACTTTTCCACTTTATCCACAAAAAATAAATGCACATATTGTGGAAAACCTAGAGTTATCCACAATAAAAGTGACTTATGTAAAAAGTTTGTAAGACCTTAGTAAATATAAGGGTTTTGAGATTTTGTGCAATTTTTTGTCGAAAAAAGTTTTTTCAAAAATTTTAAAAATAAAAAAAGGATTTTACAAAAAGCCATAGAATATTAATTACATAAAAAGTAGACAAGCTATTACATACATAATAGTGAAAGCTCTACATAATAAAGGAGTTGGTAGTATGCGTTATTCATTCATTGGTAAAAACATCGACATCACTGATAATTTTCAGGACAAACTTACTAAGAAACTTGGTAGAATAGAAAAGCTTTTCCCTGAAAATGCAGAGGCTACAGTTTCACTTTCTGACATTAAGTTAGATAAGAAAGCAGAAGTTACTGTAACACTTCCGAATAAACGTGTATTAAAGGCAGAAGTTATTAAGGACGATGTTATGGCCGCTATGGACGAGGTTGTTGATATCCTCGAAAGACAGATGGTTAGATATAAGAATAGACTTAATGACAAGGCTAAGAGAAGTGCAAGCTTTGCTGACGAGCTTCATGCTATTGCCCTTGCTGATGATAATTATGATGACGAAGAAGTTAAATCTTCAATCGTTCGTACTAAGCACATTCCGGTAAAGCCTATGGACCCAGAAGAAGCCGTTATGGAAATGGAAATGCTTGGTCACAATTTCTTTGTATTTATTAATGCTAATACAGAAGATTTTAGTGTTGTATACAAGAGAAAAGATGGCAATTATGCTTTAATTGAGCCAGAAGAATAAAATGATTTTTAAGGAGCTGTTTATCAGCTCCTTTTTTTGTGCCTAAAATGTGTTTATTATTTATTTTGTGGGAAATAATACAGCATATGTAAAGAGCAAATTATATTGTGTTAATTTGAGATGTATTCAGAAAATTCGACAATATTTTTACAAAATAGGAATGGATTTATAAAATACATAACAAACTACCTATATTAAAGGGTTTCAAGGCATTTTTAAATATTAAGGTTGAAAAATTTTGTGTTTTTATAAAACCTTGTCAAAAGTGCATATATACTGATTAAAATGGAAAATTGACAAAAAAAAGACTATTAAGAATAAGTAAATTTACAAATAAAACTTGCAATATACCTTGTAAATCTGTTATTATATACGAAGTATATTGTTTACTTGTAATTTTAAAAGATAACAGAGGTGTAATCAAATGGGTTTATTAGAAAAAATATTCGGCAATTACAGCGATAAAGAAATAAAGAAGATAATGCCGATAATCAAAAAGATTAATGACTTAGAGCCAAGCATTTCTCCATTAACAGATGAGGAACTTAAGGCAAAGACTCCAGAGTTTAAGGAAAGACTTGCTAATGGCGAAACACTTGATGACCTTTTACCGGAAGCATTTGCTGTTGTTCGTGAAGCAGCTAAGAGAGTTTTAGGTATGCGTCATTTCGATGTTCAGTTAATCGGTGGTGTTGTTCTTCATCAGGGTCGTATTGCTGAAATGAGAACAGGTGAAGGTAAAACTTTAGTTTCTACTTGTCCGGCTTACTTAAATGCCCTTACAGGCAACGGTGTTCATATCGTTACTGTTAATGATTACCTTGCAAAGCGTGATGCTGAATGGATGGGTAAAGTTCATGAATTCTTAGGCTTAAAGGTTGGCGTTATTCTCAACGATATGGAAAAGCCAGCTAGACAGGAAGCATATGCCTGCGATATTACTTATGCTACAAATAATGAACTTGGTTTCGACTACCTTAGAGATAACATGGTAGTTTACGAAAAGGATATGGTTCAGCGTGGTCTTAACTTTGCAATCATCGATGAAGTAGACTCTGTTCTTATTGATGAAGCAAGAACTCCACTTATTATTTCTGGTCAGTCAGACAAGTCTACAAAGTTATATGAACTTGCAGATGGTTTTGTAAAGAGCCTTAAAAAGGGTAGACTTTTAAATGAAGATGAAGCACTTAACCCATTAATTCGTGAAGAATTAAAGGAAGAAGGCGACTTCGTTGTTGATGAAAAGTTAAAGACTTGTACTCTTACTCAGCAGGGTGTTGAAAAAGCTGAAAGATTTTTCGCTATTGAAAACCTTTCTGACCCTCAGAATATGGAAATTCAGCACCATATTAACAATGCCTTAAAGGCAAATAACACTATGGCACTTGATAAGGATTACGTTGTAAAAGACGGCGAAATCGTTATCGTTGATACATTTACAGGTCGTATGATGCCAGGTAGAAGATATTCAGATGGTCTTCATCAGGCTATTGAAGCTAAGGAACACGTTGAAGTACAGAGAGAAAGTAAAACTCTTGCTACAATTACATTCCAGAACTTCTTCAACAAGTATGCTAAGAAAAGTGGTATGACTGGTACTGCTCAGACAGAAGAACAGGAATTCCGTTCAATCTACGGTATGGACGTTGTTTGTATTCCAACTAACAGACCTGTTCAGAGAAAAGACCTTCCAGATATTGTTTATCAGACAGAAGATGCTAAGTTCAGAGCTGTTGTAGCAGATGTTAAGAAGGCTTACGAAGTAGGTCAGCCTGTACTTGTTGGTACAGTAAATATTGAAGTATCTGAAAGACTTAGTAAGATGTTCAAAATGGAAGGTATTAAGCATCAGGTATTAAATGCTAAGTACCACGAAAAGGAAGCTGAAATCGTTGCTCTTGCCGGCGAAAAGGGTGCAGTAACTATTGCAACTAATATGGCAGGTAGAGGTACAGATATTAAGCTCGGCGAAGGCGTTATTGAACTTGGTGGTCTTAAGATTGTTGGTACAGAAAGACACGAATCAAGACGTATTGATAACCAGTTAAGAGGTCGTGCTGGTCGTCAGGGTGACCCAGGTGAATCTCGTTTCTATCTTTCTATGGAAGATGACCTTATGAGATTATTCGGTTCTGAAAAGACTGCTGCTATGATTAAGAAACTTGGTCTTCCAGAAGATGAACCTATTGAAGCAGGTATCCTTACTAAGGCTATTGAAAATGCTCAGAAGAAGGTTGAAGGTAACAACTTCTCAGCTAGAAAGAGATTGCTTGACTATGACCAGGTAATGAATGAACAGAGAGAGCTTATCTATGCTCAGAGAAAGGAAGTTCTTACTGGCGAAAACCTCAAGGAAGAAATTATGAGTATGACTAAGGAAGTTATTACTCGTATTGTTGATGCTTGCTGTGGTACAGATGAAGACCCAACAACTTGGAATATGGATGAGTTAAATGCTCAGTTAAAGCCAGAATTTGATTTTACTGAACAGTTTGAATTATCTAAGGAAGATATTCAGCTTATTACAAAGGAAAAGCTTGTTGATAGAATTTTTGAAGCTGCAAAGGCTAAGTATGACGCTAGAGAAGAAGAATTTGGTGCTGAAATTATCAGAGAACTTGAAAGAGTTATCACTCTTAGAGTTGTAGATAGCAAGTGGATGGATCACATTGACGATATGGATAGAATGCGTCAGGGTATCGCCCTCCGTTCTTACGGTCAGAGAGACCCATTAGTTGAATATCAGTTCATCAGCTACGATATGTTTGATGAATTAAGGAGAAATATTCAGACTGATATTGTTCGTGGTATGTTCCACGTTAGAGTTATGACTGCTCCTGAAAGAGAACAGGTTGCACAGCCAACTTCAACTAATATGGACGATTCTTCTGTAAGCAAGCCAAAGGTAAGAAAAGAAGAAAAGATTGGCAGAAATGACCTTTGTCCATGTGGCAGTGGCTTGAAGTATAAGAACTGCTGTGGTAAGGATAAATAATATAAATTATTAAAATATACCCTGTGGCTTTATGTCACAGGGCATAAATATTTATAAAAAGGATGTGAAAAAATTTATGATATTTGAACTTGACCAGATGGCAACAGAAATGGCAGGCTATCATAAAAATTTAGAGGAAATGGGGAACTCACTTTGACATCCCTAATTCTATTGAAAGGGTTGCAGAGTTAGAGGAAATTGCCGGAGACCCAGATTTTTGGAATGATATGGAAAAGGCTCAAGGTATTCTTCAGCAAACTAAACAATTAAAAGATAAAATTGAGGGCTATAATTCCCTTGTAAGTCAGTATGAAGATTTAATGACTATTATTGAAATGGGTAATGAAGAAGACGATGCCAGTATGGTAGCAGAGGCAGAAGAAGTTAAGAAGAACTTTTTAGAAAAGTTTGAAGAACTTAGAATTTCTACACTTCTTACTGGTCCTTATGACAAAAACAATGCCATTGTTACACTTCACCCTGGTGCTGGTGGTACAGAAGCCTGTGACTGGGTTTCTATGCTCTACAGAATGTATAGTCGTTGGGTAGAAAAGCAGGGCTATGGTTTTGAACTTTTAGATTACCTTGATGGTGATGAAGCCGGTATTAAGTCTGTTACATTTATGGTAAAGGGCGAAAATGCTTTTGGTTATTTAAAGAGTGAAAAGGGCGTACACCGTCTTGTTAGAATTTCACCTTTTGACTCAAGTGGTAGAAGACATACTTCTTTCGCTAGTTGCGAAGTTATGCCTGAACTTGATGATACTATTGAAGTTGACATTAATCCAGATGATATTAAAATGGATGTTTTCAGAGCTAGTGGCGCTGGTGGTCAGCATATTAATAAAACATCTTCTGCTGTACGTTTAACACATATTCCTACAGGTATTGTTGTTTCTTGTCAGAATGAAAGAAGTCAGTTCCAGAATAAAGATATGTGTATGAAAATGTTAAAGGCTAAACTCTATGAATTAAAACTTAAAGAGAGAGGCGAACTTCTTGAAGGTATTCGTGGCGAAGTTAAAGACAATGCTTGGGGTAGTCAGATAAGAAGTTATGTTTTCCACCCTTACAATATGGTAAAAGACCATAGAACAAGTGCTGAAACAGGTAATGTTCAGGCTGTTATGGACGGTGGAATTGATATGTTTATTAATGCTTACTTAAAGTGGATTAATGAACTTGATACAACTGAGGAATAATGTTATAAATTTGAGCTGAACGGATAACTGTTCAGCTTAAATTATGTATGGAGATTTTTTATGAGAGAACTAACAATAGACAAGGGAACAAAGGGTCAAAGATTAGATAAATTCTTAATGAAATATATGAATAAAGCACCTAAATCTTTTGTCTACAAAATGCTTAGAAAAAAGAATATAAAGCTTAACTCTAAAAAGGCAGAGGGAAACGAAATGCTTTCTGACGGAGATAAGGTACAGCTTTTCTTATCAGAAGATACTCTTGAAAAATTTATGGAGGCAAAGGTTGTTGAAAAAGCAGAACAGACTTTTTTAGTAGCCTATGAGGACGAAAATGTGCTTGTTGTAAGTAAGCCGGTAGGTTTACTTGTTCATCCGGATAAGGAAAACAGAACAGGTACTTTAAATGACCAGCTTTTGTATTACTTAAATAAAAAAGGTGAATATTCTCCCTCAACAGAGTCAGTTTTTACACCTTCAATTTGTAACAGATTGGACAGAAATACAAGTGGTTTGGTTGTAATGGGTAAAAATCTTGAGGCTGTCCAAGAACTTAATGAAATGTTCCGTAACAGGGAAATTGATAAATATTATTTAACAGCTGTAAAGGGTGTTGTAAAGGAAGCAGGGTCTATAGAGGGCTACCATACAAAGACTAATGACAATATTGCATCATTTTCTAAGAGAGAAGTTCCCAATAGCACATATGTTTCTACAAAGTATAGACCTATTGCTGTAAAAGACGGCTATACACTTTTAGAAGTAAAATTGGAAACAGGAAAATCTCATCAAATCAGAGTTTGTTTACAGTCTTTAGGTTATTACGTTGTAGGTGATAATAAATACGGAAACATTGAGGCTAATAGATTTTTCAGAGATAAATTTAAATTAAGAAATCAATTTTTGCATAGTTATAAACTTGTTTTCAGAAAAAATACAGGTGCTTTAGCCTATTTAAATGGCAAGGAAGTTATAGGTGGAATGAGTGTAACATTCAATAACATTTACAAATATTTTAGAACTTGAAAAATTAAATGTAAATAAATACTATTGTAATTATTAAGAAAAAGTGATACTATTGAAGTGAAGTATTTAAGAAGGGAAATTTTTATAATGAAAGCTATTATTCTCGTTGCTGGATATGCAACTCGTCTTTATCCACTTACAAAAAATACACCTAAGCCACTTCTTCAGGTTGGGGGAAAGGCTATTATTGATTATATAGTTGAAGAAATTAATACACTTGATGCTGTAGATGAAATTTATGTAGTAAGTAATCATAAATTTGCAAATAATTTTGAGGAATGGGCTAAGGAAATAAACAATGTAAAGCCTATTACTGTAATTGATGACGGTACATCAACTGAAGATACAAGACGCGGTGCTATTGGGGATATTCAGTATACAATAGAACAGGGCAATATTGATGATGATGTTGTTATTATTGCCGGAGATAACTTGTTTACATATGCTTTGAAGGAATATTATGATTTCTATAAAATGAAAAATGCTGACTGTGTTTGCGTAAAGCAGTTTGATGATATGGAAATGATTAAACAACTTGGCGTAGCTCTTTTAGATGAAAACAACAAGGTAATTGACCTTGAGGAAAAACCTCAGAATCCAAAGAGCAACAAGGCTGCTTTTGCTACATATATGTATACAAAGGAAACTGTACCTATGATTAAGAAGTATCTTGAAAGTGGCAATATGCCAGATGCACCGGGATATTTCCTTCAGTGGTTACATAAGAAAAAGCCGGTTTATGCCTATGTTATGAATGGTGAATGTTATGATGTAGGTACATTAAAGGCACTTGAAGAAGTAAGACGTATTTACGGAAATTAAAAATAAAAGAATTGGGAGGGAAACCTCCCTTTTTTAGTGTAAGAGGTGTTGTATGAAAAGATTAGATATATATACAGACGGTGCTTGTTCCGGTAATCCTGGGGCAGGTGGCTTTGGAATAGTTATGCTCTATAAAGGTGTAAGAAAAGAAATAAGCGAGGGCTATAAGAAAACTACAAATAACAGAATGGAAACTTTGGCTGTAATAAAAGCTCTTGAGGCTTTAAAAGAACCTTGTGAGGTTACTCTTTATAGCGATTCAAAGTATGTTGTGGACTCTATAACTAAGGGTTGGGTTCAAAAATGGAAAAAAAATAATTGGGTGAAGAGTGATAAAAAGAAAGCTTTAAACATAGATTTGTGGGAAAGACTTTTGCCTTTGTTAGAAAAGCATAATGTAAATTTTGTTTGGGTAAAGGGCCACGCAGATACTGTAGAAAATGAAAGATGTGATTTTTTAGCAAGAGAAGCTATAGCATCTGGAAATTTATTAGATGATGTAAACTATAAATAAATTTTTGAATAAAATGAAAAATGACAATGTGGAGAGCATTGTCATTTTCCGGAGTATTGTATATGAATAATAGAGTCTAGCGATTTCTCTACGTCCATTATTATACAATAAAAGGAATAAAAATAAAAGGGGTAATTTACAGTTTCTTTGTAAATTTTTTATGAATAAGTATACCAATGTACTGTGGTTATTGTGTAAAATATATTATTAAAGCGTTGTAAATTGATGTTTTATTTGTATTTTATACATAAAAAATATTTTAAGTTGACATAAGGGTATATATTGTGTAAAATTAACATTGGTGTCGATATTTAATAAAATATTAATATATTTGTTAGAAGGGGTTAAGTTTTATGAATGAATTTGAAAAATTAAGGGAAAAATACAATATTAAATTGCCGGGTAAAGGTTACCTCTTTGTTAAAAGGGTTATGGATATTGTGTGTTCAGCTTTTGCTTTAATTGTCCTTTCACCAATATTGTTAATTACTGCTTTGGCTATTAAATTAGAATCCCCAGGTCCGGCTGTTTTTGTTCAAAAAAGAGTTGGCGTAAATGGTAAGGAATTTAATATGTATAAATTCCGTAGTATGTGTATGGATGCAGAAGAAAAATTGAAGAAAATTCAGCACAAAAATGAAACAGAAGGTCCAACATTTAAAATGCAGGAAGACCCTAGAATTACTAAAGTTGGTCACTTTATCAGAAAGTATAGTATTGATGAACTTTTACAGCTTGTAAATATATTAAAGGGTGATATGTCAATTATCGGACCTAGACCGGCACTTCCAAGAGAAGTTGCACAGTATGGAGAATTTGATAAACTTAGACTTCTTGTTAAGCCGGGTTTAAGTTGTTATTGGCAGATAAGTGGCAGAAGTGATATTCCTTTTGACGAATGGATGAAATTAGATGTAAAATACATAAGGGAAATGAATTTATTAACTGATATAAAAATTATTTTACTTACATTTCCGGCAGTCATAAAAGGTGACGGAGCATATTAATATTACGATTAAGCATAGACTTTGTTCTGTGCTTTTTTTGTGCAATTTTTGGGATTGTAAGTGTATTTGTTTTATGTTAATATCATTTTGAGTGGTGATATTATGATAAATTTTATAAAAAGGTTGTTGAGAAGATTATTGATTATTTTTCTAAATGTACTGCTTTTAATAAGTATCATATTTGTAATGAGTAAGGGTAGGGAATTTAGAAAAATTCAAAGATATGTTTCAGAAGTAATAGATGTAAATGTTTTAGATGGGGAACTTTTGGTAAATTATGATGACCATGGTGGTTTTCTTGGAGATGAAGAAACATTTATAAAAATAAAAATGCCAAATAACAGATGCCTAGATGTAATGAAAACAAATCCAAAATGGTTGCCTTTGCCTTTTTCTAGTAATATTTCTCGTGTAGTATATGGAATTGAATCAAAAGAATTTTCTGCTTCGTCAATGATTCGTTATCACGATAGTGACGAGGTACTTATTCCTCCAATTAAAAATGGATATTATTACTTTTTTGATAGGCATATGGAAAGTAAAAATCCCAAAGATGATACAGAACTTTTTAATAGGTGTTCCTATAATTTTACTCTTGTGATTTATGATACAGATGAAAGAATGCTCTACTTTATATATTATGACACATAAAAAAAGACTATCTAATTGAGATAAAACTCTTTTAGATAGTCTTTTATAGTGAACCGAAAGATAAATCGGACACATGAAATGTGGCTTTCAACGAAGTTGAAAGTTCTGACCAGTGAACCGAAAGATAAATCGGACACACGAAGTGTGGCTTTCAACGGAGTTGAAAGTTCTGACCAATGAATCGGAAAGATAAATCCGATGGCTTGTTTACAAGCCACATTTTGCAGATAAAATGTTCTGAATTATCTTACACTACTACCAGAAGTTACTTTATCCTTTGGCTTATTTGTAGATTTCTTATTTGTGGTTCTGTTTTGTTCTCTCTGATTTTCGTTGACATCAGTATCATCGTTACCACCAAATATTTTATCAAAAAATCCTTGCTTTTCTTCGGTAGTTGTTTCACTTTGTTCTTCTGTTACTGTAACTATATTAAAGGTAATATCTTCACTTCTAGGTACAGCTTCAGTTGAAATTTCTGCGTCAGTAGGATTTTTAGTTTTGTGATTTATAAAGGCTACTTCTACAGCTGTAGCAATGACAGCAAGAAACATTATTCCGAAAATACCGATAAGACCGACTTTTGTCCAAAAACCAGCATCTTTAAATGTGCTAAAGCTAAATTTAGCCTTTTTCTTATACTTTTTGCGATTTCTTTCCCATTTTCTAGGAGTTTCTGGATTTTTTAATTCTTCATAGAATGCTGTTACATTTTTTGTTCTATGTTCAGGGTGCAAATTAAGTGCGTTAAACATAGCATTTTCAATGTTCTTTTTGATATTTATGCCCATTAATGTTGGGGCAACAAGAGTATCAGCTTTTAATCTATGTACAGCAGATGCAGGCTTTTCTTTAGAAATCATTTCGTAGAAAACAGCACCAACAGAGTAAACATCAGCCGATAAATCAAGTCTTGTATTTTTCTCATACTGTTCTAAAGGAGAATAACCATCGTTACAGTCTGTATCTAAATAGGGACTTAAATAACCACTAAAGCTAAAGTCTGTTAATATAATAGAAGTATCTTTTTTGCTTATATAAAGTGTTTCCGGAGTTATGTTACCGTGGATAATACCCTTTTTCTGTATCTTATTTAATGACCTTAAAATGAGTATGAGTACACGTCTTGCATAGTCACCAGAAAGTTTTAAATCATTATATATTAAATTTTTGACCATTATGCCGTCTACAATTTCACGGACGCAGTAATAAGTGTTGTTTTGTTCAAAACCACCTATTACATCTGCATTTGGCATATCTTTTAAATCTATACATTCATCTCTGAATGCTGCAAGACCTCTTACAAAAATATGAGAAGTCTTTTTGTTTTCAGGTTCAACACATAATTCCTCAGTTCTTTCTGAAAGAAATGCAGGAAAATATTCATTTATAATAACTTTTTTGTTTTCTTCTTTATCCCATGCCATATATGCAATAAAAACTTCTGTTTCCCTTATTGCATAACCAATAATATATCTATCTGCTAAAATTGTTTCCGGAGGTAAATGATACTCGGCTCTAGGTGTGTTGTCATAAACTGTACCACAGGCTGGACACTTTTCCTCGGAAGCTGGTAAATCATTCATACAATTAAAGCATTTTTTCATATTTAAACCTCCTAAAAGTCCAATAGTTGCAAACATTATCCATTATATAATCTAAATAGAAAAAATACAAGAAAAATATCAAAAAAATCTCCTTTTTAATGTATTCGTAATTAATTTTAGTAAATAAATTTCTAACTTTTTTTATTTAGATAAATATATAATATATTAAATGATTGCAATATTGAAATTATGAAATTGAAAATGGACAAATTTAGTGATATAATTTATACAATAATATTTTGGGGGAAAATGGAATGAATAAGAAAATACTTTTGACGATTGCCATGGTAATGGTGTTTATTTCTGCTATAGTTGTTGCTACTACGAAGGATAAAAATCAAGAGCGAATAAGTGATATAAATGATTATTCAAGGGCTTATATTAATAATCGTCAAGCAAGGGTAAATAAAGAGAAAGAAAATAGGGATAAATTAGTTGAAAAGTTAAAAGGCGTTGTATGTTGGGGAGGCTCAAATACTGCCGGAGAAGGTTCTACCAGCTACATTGATTTTCTTTATGAAGATTTGAAAAATTTGGGATATGATTTGCCGGTAGAAAATAAAGGAATTAAAAATGAAAGCTCTGTTGATATTTTGGGACGACAGGGGTCAATACCTATTGTTGTAAGTGAAAGTGCAGAAATTGAAAATTCCAACAATGCTATTAATCCTATTAAAGTAAAATCAAGTAATGGTATGGCGACTAATATATTATGTGGAAATAAAAATCCGGGAGTTAATCCTTGTGTAATCAATGGAGTAAAGGGAATTCTTTTTGGCGAAACTGATGAAAAAGATATAACAAAAACATCAACTTTTTATTTCCAAAGAGAAAATAGTGGTGAAAAAGTGGTTATACCAGCTGGAGCTGTAGTGCAGACTGAAGGTTCAGATTCAAAGTATAAAGATTACATAAATATTATGTGGCTTGAAAGAAAAGGCTGGTCTACACCTAAAGAATTGATTGAACAAGAACAAAAATTTGTAAAGTCAATAAATGGAAAATATATTATTATTGGTTTAGCTGACGGTGACGATGAAACAAACAAAGAAGTCGATAGACTAATGGAAAAAACATTTGGGGACAAGTATATTAATCCTAGAAAACTTTTGGTAGAATACAGCAAACAAAAAATGGACAAGAATACAACAGAATACAATCGAGAAAAAATATCAAAAGGTATGATACCAAGTGACCTTGCAGACAATGACGGTTTATTAAGCGTTACGGGCTACAAGGTACTTAGTGAAAGTATTTGTAAAAAGATTAATTCTCTTGGATATTTGAATTAGCAGAAATTTCTTCTACTATTTCTCTGATTGTCTTTCCTTGACAATCAATAGTTAAATTAGCATATTTTTTATAAAGAGGTGTTCTTTCGTTGTAAAGGTCTTTAAGGGTTTGACCTTTCTTGATTGTAACACCTCTTTCTTCTAAGTTGCCTAATCTCTGTTCTATTTCTTCGTATGGTAAATTTAAGTAAACAACAGTGCCTATTGAGTCAAAATGCTCCATAGCTTCTTTACCATAAATTGCACTTCCCCCTGTAGCTATTACACTATTTTGGGGGTTAAGGCTTTTATTTACATCATTTTCTATTTTTTCAAATCCGTCTGTTCCGTATTCATTTATTAATTCCTGTAGAATTTTTTTGTATCTATTCTGTATTACAATATCCGAATCAATAAACTCATATCCTAATTTTTTGGCTAAAACAACGCCAATAGTGCTTTTGCCAGCACCTGGCATACCGATTAATATAATGTTATTCATATGTGGACACTCCTTAAATATTGAATTTAATAAAATAATAATCTAAAAAAAGGTTTTTTGCAAGCTGTTTTAATCATTTTAAGTAAATATATTTTATATTGAAAATATAAGGGAAATACTGTATAATGAAACTATAATAATCTAAAAAAAGGTTTTTTGCAAGCTGTCTTAATTATTTTAAGTAAATATATTTTATATTGAAAATATAAGGGAAATACTGTATAATGAAACTATCAATAGAAAATGGGAAGGAATTTAGTTATGGAAGACAATACAGTACAAGTAGATTTGAAGGGGGCAGTGAAGGTAGTTTTGGATAATGCTGTTGTAATAATAGCCATTACCTTGATTTTTGCTACTGTAAGCCTTATTTTTACCAAAGTTTGTATACCCAAAAAGTACACATCTTCAGTATCGCTTTATGTAATGAACAATAAAGCAACTCAAAATACAGGCGAAATTTTATCAAGTGATATTAGTGCATCACAGATGCTTGTAAATACTTATGCCGTTATTTTAAGTGATAATTTGGTTATGGAAGATATTGGAAAAATATTGCTTAAGAAATATGGTGAAAAAGGTCTTGAGGGTATTCTCCCGGTTTTAGATAGTGAACAGGGAAAATATATTCCATCAGGTAGTATAGCAAGTTGTATTTCTATGGGTTCAGTAAATGATACAGAAGTATTACAGATAAGAGCTACTACAAGAGACCCACAGGTTTCAGTAGATGTTTGTTTGGCTATGTCTGAAGTAGCACCGGAGGTCTTATCAAATATTATGGGTGTTGCTTATGTAAATCCTATAGGATATCCTGAACTTCCTAGTGGCAGTTCTTCTCCGAATGTATCTAAAAATGTTATTTTAGGTGGATTTTTTGGTTTTGTTCTTTCAATAGGTCTTGTTTTTGCCCTTAAATTTTTAAATAATACTGTTGACGACGAAGAAACTTTGAGAAATAAGTTTGGAATACCTGTTTTAGGTGAAATACCAGTATATACTGCTAATGAAAGTGAGGGGGCTAACAATGTTTAATTTTCTGAAATCAAAAATAAATAAGGCCGGAAACATACAACGTCCATTTAAGTCTTCTGAGAACCAAGAGGAAAGAACAACTATTCTTGGTATAAAGAACTTTCAGGTTATTGAATCCTATAAACAGCTTAGAACAAATGTTATGTTTGCTATGTCTGCAAAGGATGTCAATGTTGTAGAATTTTCAAGCTCTTTCCCAGGAGAGGGAAAATCTATTACTTCGGCGAATATGGCTATTGCTATGGCACAGACAGGTGCAAAAGTCCTTTTAATAGATTGTGATTTGAGAAAATCAGTACAGCATAAAGTTTTTAAAGTTAGTAATAAAGTTGGTTTATCTTCAATTTTGGGTAAGATGGCAACATTAGAAGATGTTGTACATAAGAATGTTGCAGAAAATTTAGATTTAATAACAGGTGGTCCGGTACCTCCTAATCCTTCGGAGCTTATTGCTTCTAAACATATGGAGGAATTTATAGGTAAGGTAAAGGAAGTTTATGATTATGTAATTATAGATACACCACCTATAAATATTGTTTCTGATGCTTTAGAGCTTTCACAGTATACAGGTGGTCTTGTACTTGTTACCAGACAGGGTATTACTACTTATGATGATGTGAAAAGTTCTTTACAGAGTGCCAAATTCCTTAATGTAAATATATTGGGTCTTATAATAAATGGTGTTAAAGAAGAAAAATTCAAAAGCTATGGCAAGTATGGAAAATACGGAAAATACGGCAAATATAAAAAATATAGCAAGTATGGAAGCTATAGCTATAAATAAATTAATGTTTTGGTATCAGGCATAAGGCTTTTTGTTGGGATTATACGATGAGGTGATTTTTGTGAATATAAAAAGTGGGCTTTTTTTCGGAGGGGCTTTGGTTATGGCAGTTGTTATATTCTGTATGTCAAGTTTTAATGGAACAAAGTCATCCCAACAGAGCTGGAGCTTAGTTAAACCAGTAGTAAGATATTTAGCCAGCAAATGTAGTGTTGAAACTACTACAAAGGTAGTGAATTCTGATAATGCAATCAACAGAGAGGCAGAAACAGAGATTACCACAAAATCTAGCATAAATATTTTTAGATTTGAAAAGAATAGCAAAGGAAGAATAATACTTTCAAAAGAACAATGGAGAGCTATAACACAGGGGATTAACAAGTTTGCCAGAAAAAGTGCTCATGTGTTTATGTATTTTCTTTTGACACTTTTTTTGATTGCTGGATTTAGTAATATAAATTCAAAGTTGAGTAATTATTATATATTATTTTCACTACTTTGTAATCTTGTTTATGCAGTTACTGATGAAGTACACCAAATATTTACTGATAGAACGTCTACAGTCGGTGATGTATTTATTGATTTATTTGGAGGATTGGTATCTGTAGCAGTGTATATTCTTGTAAAAAAATCTTTAATAAAAAAAGAGATGAGGAAAATACAAAATGAACAGTAGTTTTGAAGTCTTTTTAAATATGTTAATATCCTATTTGAATGGGAAAAAATTTAATACAGAGCTTAAAATAAACTGGAATGATATTGTTAAACTTGCTGAGATACATAATGTACAGGGTATGATTTATATAGCTTTGCAAAATTCTTCTCTTGAAATTCCGTCAGAAGTGTTGAATACGTTAAATAAAGCGTTTGTTGCAACGGTAACCTATTCTGTACAGCAGGAAATGGAAATGGAACGAGTTAAAAGTGCCTTTAAGAAAGCCAATGTAGATATGGTTCTTATGAAGGGCTATCTTATCAAAAAATATTATCCTAGTAGTGAGCTTAGAACTATGGGAGATGTTGATTTTCTCATAAGAGCTGAAGATAGGCAGAAAAGTGATGAAGTTCTAAAGAGTATTGGTTTTGAGTTTGTTGAAAAAGAATCAGGGGCAAGTGTCTGGAACTATATTAAAGGCAATGTTCTGTTGGAAGTCCATACTTCTATTATTTATCAACAGCTTTTCTTGGGTATAGATTATAGCAAGTATTTTAGCAATGTTTTTAACTACATAGAAGAAAAGTCTCCTAATATTTACGAAATGAAGCCGGAATATCATTTTATTTATGTTTTGGTGCATTTTGCAAAACATCTTTACAGAGTTGGTTCTGGAATAAGAATGGTTATGGATGTTGTGGTGCTTCTTAATAAATGTGGCAAGGATTATGATTGGGACTTTATATGGAAAGAGCTAGAAGATATAAAACTTTTAGATTTTACAAAAAGGCTTTTCTGTATGTGCTATAAATATTTTGATTGCTATGTTCCTGAAAATTGTAAAAATGGTAATGATAAGGTGTCAGAAGCGTTTATGGTGTATGTTCTTAAAGCTGGTATATTTGGTCAATACAATAGAGATTCCTATTCTGTAAAGTTTAATTTAACAGAAGATGAAGATAAAACTAAAAAGATACAGTACAGAGTTAAAAATCTGTTACAGATACTTTTCCCTGATTATGATACTATGTATGGTTGGTTTGCTTGGTTCAGAGGTAAACCGAAGTGGTATTTACCTATTGGCTGGGTAAGAAGATGGATTGTAAACTGGAAATATAAGAGAGAATCCATTTTTCAAAAGCTTAAAGGGGCAGTTATTGCCAATGAAGATAGTTTAGAACATAACGAAATAATGAAGAAAATAGGGCTATTCAAATAGGAGGATATAATTATGAAGGTTGTTTTATTAGCAGGTGGATTTGGTACAAGAATTTCAGAGGAGAGCCATTTAAAGCCAAAGCCTATGGTTGAAATTGGCGAGAAGCCAATACTTTGGCATATTATGAAACTTTATTCATATTATGGTTTTAATGAGTTTGTTGTTTGTGCAGGTTACAAACAGCATATTATAAAGGAATGGTTTGCAGATTATTATCTCCACAACAGTGATATTACATTTGATTTCACAGACGGAAATAATATGATTGTACATACTAATCAGGCTGAACCTTGGAAGGTAACTATTGTTGATACAGGTCTTAACACTATGACAGGTGGTAGAATTAAGAGAGTAAAGGATTACATTGGTGATGAACCTTTCTTCCTCACTTATGGTGACGGTGTATCAAATGTAAATATTAAAAAATTACTTGAATTCCATAAAGAATCAGGCAAGAAGGCTACACTTACAGCAGTAAAACTTGAAGGTAGATTTGGTGTCCTTGATATTGATAAGGACAATGGAATTAACTCTTTCAGAGAAAAGAGCCGAGATGATATGGGCTGGATAAACGGTGGTTTTATGGTTCTTGAACCAAGTGTAATAGATTATATTGCTGATGATACTACTGTATTTGAAAGAGAACCTCTTGAAAAACTTGCTAATACTGGTGAACTTATGAGTTATAAGCATAGTGGTTTCTGGCAGTGTATGGATACTATGCGTGACAAGGAAAAACTTGAAAAACTTTGGGCTAGCAACGAAGCTCCATGGAAAGTTTGGTAATTGACGGAGGCTATTATGTTTGATTTGAATTTTTATAAGGGCAAAAAGGTTTTAGTTACTGGACATACAGGATTTAAAGGCTCTTGGATGTGCAAGGTTTTGACTAATATGGGAGCAGAGGTAGCAGGTTATTCTCTTAATCCTCCTACAAACCCATCACTTTTTGAAATTGCTGAAATTGAAAAAGATATTAAGTCATATATTGGGGATATTCGTGATTTAAAGAAATTGAAGGCTGTTTTTGATGAATTTCAGCCGGAAATTGTACTTCATCTTGCTGCCCAGCCAATAGTTAGAGATAGTTATAAGGACCCGGTTTATACTTACGAAACAAATGTTATGGGTACTGTAAATATATTGGAATGTGTCAGAAATAGTGAGAGTGTAAAATCATTCCTTAATGTTACTACTGATAAAGTATATGAAAATAAGGAATGGTGTTGGGGATATAGAGAAAATGAACCTTTAGATGGTTATGACCCTTACTCTAACAGCAAATCTTGTTCTGAGCTTGTAACTCATAGTTATAAAAATTCTTTCTTTAAGGATAGCGATATTGCTATTTCAACAGCTAGAGCCGGTAATGTTATTGGTGGTGGCGATTTTGCTAATGACAGAATTGTACCTGATTGTATAAGAGCTGCTGAAAAGAAGGAAGATATTATTGTAAGAAATCCTCATTCTACAAGACCTTATCAGCATGTTCTTGAACCTGTATATGCTTATCTTATGATTGCTGCAAAACAGTACGAAGATGGCAAATATGCCGGTTATTACAATGTTGGTCCTGATGACGTTGACTGCTTTACAACAGGCAATCTTGTAGACTTGTTTATAAGCAAATGGGGCGAAGGTATGAAATGGATTGATAAGTTTGACGGAGGTCCTCACGAGGCTAATTTCCTTAAATTGGATTGTTCTAAACTTAAAAGCACATTTGGTTGGAAACCTCATTGGAATTTAGATACTGCCATTGAAATGACTGTGGAATGGACTAAGTGCTGGCTTAGTGGTGGCAATATAAGAGAATGTATGGACAAGGAAATTGAAAAATTTCTCTCTGAATAATGGAGTAAAACAATGATAATTAAAACACTTGAACCTTTAAGTGAAATAAATTTAAAAAAAATAGAAGATGCAACAGGTATAAAGCCGGAATATGTTAGTAGAGAAAATATTAGTGATGAAACACTTGGTTGTGCTGACGTTATTATTACAAGGGATAGAGATTTTAAAAGTGAAGTATTGGAAAAATGCCATAATTTAAAGTTTCTATTTGTTGTCAGTGCAGGTGTGGAAAAACTTCCCTTTGATTTACTAAAAGAAAAAAATGTGGTAGTTGCAAATTCCGGAGATTTAAGTGCTGAGGCTATGGCAGAACATACAATAGGTGTTATGCTTATGTTTAGTGCTAAACTTTTGCTCAGTGTAAACAATCAGAGAAAGAAATTTTGGCAAAAGTATGTTATGAACGATACTTTATACAATAAAAATCTTCTTGTTGCAGGTGCTGGCAAAATAGGCAGATGTATAGCTTCAAAAGCTAAGGCATTTAATATGAATGTTGTTGGCGTAAAGAAAGAGCCTACAGAACTTCAAAATTTTGATAAGGTAGTAGCTACTGAAAAGTTATCAGAATATGTGGCTTGGGCAGATTATGTGGTTTGTACTTTGCCATTGACAAGTGAAACAGAAAAAATATTTAACTACGATATGTTCTGTAAAATGAATTCAGAAGGTATTTTTATAAATATTTCAAGGGGTAAACTTGTTGATGAAAATGAAATCATAAAGGCACTTGAAGAAAAGGCTATTAAAGGTGCAGCTTTAGATGTTTTTGATGTTGAACCTTTACCGAAAGATAGTCCTTTGTGGGATATGGAAAATGTTATTGTAACAACTCATTCATCAGGAAGAATAGAAAACTTTATAGATAAAACAATTCCTGTTTTTATAGACAGTTTTGAAAGTTTTACAAAGGATAAAAAACCTAAAACGGTTATTGATTTGGATAAAAGATACTAGGGGGTGTTGGTATGGGCAAAGTAACCTTAATGGACTGTACACTTCGTGATGGTGGATATGTAAATAAATGGAACTTTGGAAATCAATGTATTCGTAATATTATAAATGGGCTTGAAGAAAGTAATTTAGATATTATAGAACTTGGTTTTATGCGTGATTTGGAATATAACAAAGAGGACAGCCTTTTTCCTTCTACAAGGCATATTGATGAACTTATTTCTAATAGAAACGGCAAGACGAAGTATGCTGCCATTGTTGAAATGGCTAATTATTTTCCTCTTGAAAAATTAGAGCCTTATCATCAGGGTGGACTTGATATTATAAGATATTCATTTTGGAAAAGACTTATTGATGATGCCTTTGATTATTCTAAGAAAATAATTGATAAGGGTTATAAGTTAAGTGTTCAGCCTACAAGAGTTGAACAGTATTCACCTTCTGATTTTGAGGAAATGATAAAAAGATTTGGAAGTCTTAATCCATATGCTATATATATTGTTGATACTTTTGGACTTTTGACAAAGAGTCAACTTTATAAATATGCTGAAATAGCAGATAAGTATTTAGGAAAAGGTATTCTTTTAGGATACCATGCCCATAACAATATGCAACAGGCTTTTTCAAATGCAACTTCATTGCTGGAAATGAACCTTGACCATGATGTAATATTAGATGCTAGTATTTTTGGTATGGGTAGAGGTGCCGGTAATTTGAATTTGGAGCTTATTGCTAGTTACCTTAATGCAGAAAATGGAGCTAATTATAACATTCCTAAAATATATGAATTATTCGATAAGAATATAAAACCAATATATAATGAATATAGTTGGGGATATTCTATACCATATTTTATAGCAGCATCATTGGAGTGTAATCCAAACTATGCAAGCTATTATATAAATAATACAGACCTTACAAATGAGGAAATTTACAGAGTTTTATCAACTGTTGAAGGCAGTGATAAGTACCTTTACTCAAATGAAAAGGCAGAAAATTTTATGAAAGAAATAATTAAAAAGAGGTAGGTATGGGAAAGAAATATTACGGACTGGATATTGGAAAATTCATATGTGCTTTACTTATTATATCTTCTCACTTTGCTAGTGAATGGGGTCATTTTTCTAAAAGTGTGGATATGCTTTTTTCAATTTACATTATTGCAGTACCTTTTTTCTTCGCAGTAAGTGGCTTCTTGCTTTTCAATAAAATAGAAAACATAGATGCTACACAGCATAAAGGTGTTTTAATTAAATATTTGAAAAAGATTGTGTTAATGTACTTAATGTGGTCTGTAATATACATTGCTTTTAATGTTGCTACATTTTGTAAATTTGGTGTTACGTCTCAGGAAGTTATTGGCTATATACATCAATGTATAGTTTACTCTACATATGATACAATATGGTTTTTACCAGCCTTGGGTGTTGGTGTTGTAATGGTATATTTTATGAGGAAAGTAATGTCCTTTAAAAATATAATGATAGTAGCAATTGTATTTTATATAATCGGCATACTTGGCGTAACTTATAGTGGCTTAATGGTAAAAAGCGAGCTTTTAAGCACTATCTACGGTGCTTATGAAAAAGTTTTCCTTACTACAAGAAATGGTTTTTTCAACGGTTTTCCTTTTGTAGCACTTGGAGCTTATATAGCTTATGAAGTAAACCATGGTAAGTATAAAAAAGCAAATTTAAAGTATGCTGCTTTATGTGCTGTGTTTGGTATATTGTTTGTTGCAGAGGCTTTTGCTACAAAGAAGTTGTTGTCTGCACCAAATGCTAATACAGTATTTATGCTTTTACCTTTTGTATATTTTGCAGTTAAATTTTTATTGGGAGTGAACATACCAGACAACAAAATTTGTTATGTTTTAAGAAAATTGAGTACGACGATGTTTTTATCTCAAAGAATTTTTCTTACAGCATTGCCGGTATTGTTCCCTAATTCAGTATTTGAAAATTTACTTAGTTTTAATTCCTTCGGAGGATTGATATATATTATTGTAATAACAATAGCTTTTTCAGCTTTGTTGACCTTCTTGGGAAATCACAATAAAATAGTTAGACTTATGGTCTAGTTTCGGAGGGATTTTTATGTATGTTGTTTATCACAGTAGCGATAGTTTTGTAGGAGTTACTTGTGTTTCTATTGCTTCTTTATTAGAAAATAATAAGGATATGGATAAAATAGAAATATTTTATATAAGCAAGGGAATATCAGAAGAAAATAAAAAAATAGTTACAGATTTTGTTGAAAAATATGGTAGAAAAATTAGCTTTATAGAAATGCCTAATTGGTCAGAAAAATATAGTGTAAATCTTTCAACAACATTGAAACGCTGGCTTGGAATGGGATATAATAGATTATTTATAACAGAACTTTTGCCGGATTATGTGGATAAGGTTTTATACTTAGATTCTGATACAGTAGTTGACGGTTCTCTTAATTTATTGTGGAATTTAGACATAGGTAATAATTATATGGCTGGTGTTGATGATTGTTTAAGTGGTACATATCGTAAACTTGTAGACATACCTGAAAATGGTACATATTGCAATAGTGGTGTGCTTATTTTAAACTTAAATAAATTCAGACAGGATAATGTAATTCAGAAATTCTTAGATTTTATAGTTGCACATAAAGGTTTTATTGTGTTTAATGAGCAGAGTATTTTAAACTCAGTATTTGCAGGAAAGGTTTATATTCTTCCTTTGAAGTATAATGTGTATACTCTTGTATTTACGTTTAAGAGAAATGAACTTATGAAATTGAGAATACCACATAACTATTCTTATTCTGAAAAAGAATACGAATTGGCTAAAAATAAGCCTATTATAGTGCACTGTACAGGATGTTTTATGATTGCCAACAGACCTTGGATTGAAAATAGTGACCATCCTTATAAAGATAAATATATGTATTACAGAGAATTGACACCTTACAAGGACTTACCTTTAGATAAGGATAATAGAGGTAAGATGTCAAGAATTTACTGTAAGGTATGCAATGCCTTGCCGAAGTTTGTGACAATAGGAATTGTAAAGGTGTTATATAATTATATAAGACCGATTATGTTTGAAAATAAAAGAAAGAAACATATTAAGGGATAGTGGTGGTTATTATGAAACAATATACAATTAATGGCAGGTTTTTTGCAAAGAAACTTTCAGGTCAGGAAAGATTTGCCAGAGAAATGATAGCTGAATTGGATAAGATATGTAAACCAGGGGAGTTTGAGATTGTTACTCCTGAATATGCAAAGGATATTCCAGAATATAAAAATATAAAAGTTATAAAGTATGGCAAAGTAAAGAGCCATTTTTGGGAACAGATTAATTTATGGTGGTATTTAGTTAAGAATAAAAAGACAGGTGTAAATTTGTGTACTACTTGTCCTCTATTAAAGCCGGACATAAATACAATTCACGATATTAGTATGACTGTTAATAAGCAGTGGTACAATAACTTGTATGGCAGAATGTCAAGAATTTGGCATGAATTTATGAAGTTTACAACTTTCCACTTTGCAAAGAAAGTTTTTACTGTTTCAGAATTTTCAAAAAGTGAAATGATAAGAGTGTTTAAGGCTGACCCTGATAAAATTTGTGTTTTGGGCAATGGCTGGCAACATTACAATAGAGTTGGTACAGATGAAACAATTTTTGAAAGAGTACCACGTCTTAAACGCAAGGAATATTATTTTGCTGCAAGTTCTCTTACACCTCAGAAAAACTTTAAGTGGCTTAAAGAAGTTGCTCAGAAAAATCCGGATTGTACTTTTGCCATTGCTGGTAAAATTGAAGGATTATCTACAGCTAATGATATGGATAAAAAGTTAGATAATGTTATTTATTTAGGCTTTGTATCTGATGAAGAAATGAAAACACTTATGGCAAATTGTAAGGCTTTTATTCATCCTGCTTTGTATGAGGGCTTTGGTATTACTCCAATGGAAGCTATGTCAGTAGGGGCTGAGCTTATAATCTCAAATGCAGCTTGTTTACCTGAAATATATGGAAAATCATCACATTACATTGACCCACATAACTCAGATGTTGATTTAGACAAACTTTTAAGTGAGCCAGTCGAGTCAGCTGATAAGGTACTTAATAACTACAGTTGGGAAAAATTTGCTAAAAAGTTCTACAATGAACTTATGGAAATGAACTAAAAGGAGAAGGCTATGAAAAAGATAGGAATATTAACATATCACGCTTGTTTTAACTACGGTGCTTGTTTACAGGCTTACGCATTACAAAGGTCTATTATGAAAATACAGCCGGACTGTGAAATAATTGATTATCAGTCAAAGACACTTAGAAATATTTGTGATGTATTTTCTAAAAAGCCTGACAACAAAAAGGAAATAATAAAGAATATTACTCGTTTTCCTTACAGAAGTCAGCTTTTAAAAAGACAGGCAATGTTTGAGGACTTTATTAATAATGACCTTATTATTAGCAAAAGATGTACTACAGAAGCAGATGTTGAAAAGCAGGCTGAACAGTATGAATGTATAGTATGTGGTAGTGACCAGACTTGGAATCTTGAACCATCAATAAGATATTGCAATGAAGTATATTACTTAAACTTCCCTAAAAAGCAGAGAAGAGTAACTTATGCAACATCTTTTGGTCAGTGGGTTGAAAAGTTACCTCAGAGAGAAGATGAAGTTCTTCCTTGGATAAAGACATACGACTGTCTTTCAATGAGAGAAGAAAGTGGTGTTGAATATTTACGCAATAAGGGCTTTGAATGTGAACACGTTTTAGACCCTACACTTCTTTTAGATGTTGATGAGTATGACAAAATATGTGATGCTCCAATTATGAATGAACCTTATGTGCTTATGTTCTCTTGGAACTGTGCTAAGGAAGTTATTGAAGTGGCTAAGGCTGCTGCAAAGAAGTTGAATTGCAAACTTATAAATATTGTTGCACCTCCAAGAGCTTTATTCTCAGGTGTAGAAAGAAAGTTAGATGTAGGTCCAAAGCAGTTTTTAAGTCTTGTAAAAAATGCTGAATTTGTAGTTACAAATTCTTTCCATGGAACAGTATTTTCTTCTATTTATGGAAAGCAGTTTGCATCTGTTATTTCAGGTAAGATTGATAAAAGACGTCAGTCACTTATGCACCAGTTAGGTTTGGAAAATAACTTAATTAAGCCGGAAGATTTTGACTTAAATAAGATTGCAAAAACTGATTTCTCAAATGTTCATCAGAACATTCAAAATGTTAGAAAGACATCTTTAGATTACTTAAATAAGGCTATAACATTCTAGGAAGTGTAAATATGATTAAATTTGATTTTAATAAAAATTGTTGTGGATGTACTGCCTGTAAAAATTCTTGCCCAACAGGAGCAATACAGATGACAGAAAATTCTGAAGGCTTTTTGCTTCCTGTTGTGGATAAAACAAAGTGTGTAGACTGTGGCAAATGTGACACGGTCTGTCCATTTTTGAATTCTGAAAATGGCGAAAAGGTTCAGCTTTTGAAGTCTAAAACTTATTTGTATTACTTAAAAGATGAAAAAATACGAATGAATAGTGCTTCAGGTGGTGCTTTTTATGGTATTGCAGAACAGTTTGTGGAAAACGGTGGATATGTTTGTGGTTGTGTATGGGATAATGATTTAGAAGCCTGTCATATAGTTTCAGACAAAATTGATGACGTTTTAAGAATGCAAAGTTCTAAGTATACACAAAGCAATATGAAAAATTGTTATAGTGAAATAAAAGAACTTTTAAAAGCTGAAAAGAAAGTTTTCTTTACAGGAACAGCCTGTCAGGTAGCCGGTTTAAAGGGCTATTTGGGAAAAGAATATGACAATCTTCTTTGTGCTGCAATCATATGTCATGGTGTTCCTTCACCAAAGGTTTGGAGAAAGTACAAAAATGCTCTTGAAAAGCGTTTTGGTGGAAAAATGACAAACGTAAATATGAGAGATAAGGAAAAGTTTGGATATACTAAGTCAGCTTGTAAATATGAATTTGATAACGGTAAGATTGTTCAATGGGAAACATATTTAAGAGATTTGTATTGTTTCTGCTTTACAGACGATTTATTTATCAGAAATTCCTGTTTAGATTGTCGATATAAGGGTAATAATTCCTCAGCTGATATTATATTAGGCGATTATTACAAAAATATAGAGGGTTCAGGCAATGCCGGTGTTGGTGTTGTAATTTGCCTTAATGAAAAGGGTAATAATACAATCACCAATGTCAAAAATGCACATGTTGTGGAATTTGATAATGATGAATTTATAAAGAAGAATAATATGTTATGGAATTCTACAAGTGGTAATCCAAACAGAGAAAAGTTCTTTAAGGATTTTGATAATGCAGAAATTATAAAGTGCATAAAAAAATATATCCCTTTTAGATTTAAAGTTAAAGTTGTGCTTAATAAAATGGGTATCTTTAGATTAGTTAGAAAAATGATTGGAAAAGGATAATTTTGGCATTTAATTTTGGAGGAAATATGAAAAGAATTATAGTTGTTATGTCTACATACAACGGTGCCGATTGTTTAGAAAAACAAATTGAATCTATTTTTGCCCAAAAGGGTGTTGAGGTAAGTTGTCTGGTGAGAGATGATGGCTCAACAGACAACACCTTGAAAGTTTTAGAAAAATGCAAAGATAGATTTGGTGCAATAGAAATTCTAAAAGGCGAAAATGTAGGTTGGAGAAAAAGTTTTTTACTTGCTTTAAAAAATGCTGATGAGGCAGATTATTATGCTTTTTCAGACCAGGATGATATTTGGTTTGAAGATAAATTGATTAAGTCAATTACTGAGCTGGAAAAGCATAATAGTGATAGACCATTAATGTTCCATTGTAATAGAGTAAGTTGCGATGAAAATTTAGTGCCTATTAAACCGGCTCCTAAGCTGGCTAAGCCTCTTAATAAGAAAAATGCCATTGTTCAGGAATTTGCTCAAGGCTGTTCAATAGTTATGAATAAAGTAGCAAAGGAACTTGTAACAAAAGGTATACCTAAGTGTGATGTACCACACGATATGTGGACTGGAATGGTTTGTTACTATTTTGGAGAAGTATATTATAGCAGTGAACCTTTATTCTATCACATAAATCACGGAACAAATGCTTCCGGTGCAGGTCATATACATAAAAGTCGATTTGGCAGATTGAAAAGATTAAACAAGTTTGGCTGTTATCCAAATGTAGCTAAAGATATGTTGGATATATATGGTGAACTTTTAACAGAAGAAGATAAGCAATTTTTGACTACAGCAGTAAATGTAAGAAATAGCTTTGCCTGTAGATTGAAGTTAATTTTTGATTTAGAGTTTCGTAGAAAGTTTTTGTGTGGAACACTTAGTTTAAAATATTCTGTTTTAATGGGAAAATTTTAATAGTGAAAATAGTGAATCGGAAAGAAATCCGACGACTTAACTTGTTAAGTTGCAAATTAACGCAGTTAATTTGTTCTGACAATGAATCAGAAAGATAAATCTGACGACTTAACTTGTTAAGTCGCAAATTAACGCAGTTAATTTGTTCTGACAGTGAATCGGAAAGAAAAGTCTGATGGCTTAAATGGTAAAGACACAAGTTTATTGTGCCGAATTACCAAAAAAATAAAATTGGAGCAACATTATGGATTTAAGAAAGAAGTTTAAAAATAATATATTTTTTGCCTTTGGTGCACAGACAGTATCTATGCTTATGAGCATAATGATGTCGTTATTTGTACCGAAGCTTTTAAATGTCACAAATTTTGGATATTGGCAGTTGTTTATATTCTACTATGGATATGTAGGCTTTTTCCACTTTGGTTTAAATGACGGTGTTTATTTAAAGTACGGTGGTGTAGAGTATAATAAGCTGGATAAGGACCTTATTGGTTCTCAGTTTAAAATGGGTGCATTTTTCCAAAGTATATTTGCATTATTGATTATGCTTTTTGCTTTTTTCTTTATTAAGGATAATAATCGACAGTTTGTTTTGTATGCAACTGCTATTGTTCTTGTAATAAATAATGTTGCTCTTTATTTAGGTTATGTTTTTCAAGCATGTAATGAAACAAAGTTGTTTTCAATTTCAGTTATTATAGATAAGCTCATTTTCCTTATTACATTGTTATTCTTCCTTGTTGTAAGAGTTGATGACTTTAGAGTTTATGTTTGTTTGTATTTATTTAGCAAAACAGTTTCTTTATTATATTGTATGTATAAGGGAAAGGAAATAGTTTTTTGTAAGTGCTTGCCATTTTTAAAAACATTGTTTGAAATGACTGGCAATATAAAAATTGGTATAAACCTTATGCTTGCAAATATTGCCAGTACACTTATTATAGGCTCAGCTAGATTTATAATAGACGGAAAATGGGGAATTGAAATGTTTGGTCAGTTCTCTCTTTCTATTTCAATGATAAATTTTGTGCTTTTGTTTTTAGGACAAGTTAGTATGGTACTTTTTCCAATGCTCAGACAAGTAGACGAAGAAAATCAGTCTAAATTTTATTTAGGCATAAGAGATGCTTTAAGTTTGTTTTTACCTTTGGCATTTGTGGCATATATTCCTTTAAAATTGGTATTAGGACTTTGGTTGCCACAGTATGATGACAGTCTTGTATTTTTGGGAATATTGTTGCCAATATGTACATTTAATGGTAAAATGAATTTGTTGTGTATTACATATTTAAAGGTTTTCAGAAAAGAAAAAATATTACTGTATATAAATTTGATTAGTATGGCAGGCAGCTGTGTATTTGCTTGGATTGGAGCTTATGTCTTCAACAGTATATTGGCAGTTGCGGTGCTGTTAGTTCTTTCTATAGCTTTGAGAAGTTTTATTTCGGAAATATATGTAGCGAATATTATGAGGTTTAATATTACAAAGGATATTATTCTGGAAACTTTAATGGTGAGTGTATTTATGGCTGCATCATATTTCTTGAAAAATCATTTGTGGTATGCTTTTGTAGTAACATTATTGTCTTATGTTATTTTTGTAGTTCTTAACCACAAAAAACTAAATGTTATTACAAATGGATTAATAACAGTAAAAAAGGTAAAATGATATTGTAAAAGGGAAAGATTGGCTTACAGATATGGTATAAATATAAGTTTAAAGTGTAGTATCCAAATGTGCGAACAAGAAATGATGATTATATGAGTGGATAAAGGGTGTTTTGAATATATATGGAAGGTAGAGAAACTAATTAATGAAAAATAGTGAAATAAATTTAAACGTAGAAACACAAATATTAAAAAAACAAAGAAATAGTAGTATAGAGCTTTTACGGATTATTTGTATTTTGCTTATTATTGCACATCATTACTCCGTACATGGTGGTTTTGGAGTATTTAAATACGATAGCTTAAATGCTCAGCAGATTTATATCCAGATTTTATCAATGTTTGGACGTATATCATGTTCAGTTTTTGCAATAATCACTGGTTATTATATGGTAAATTCGAAGATAAACTATAAGAAAATTTATTATTTAATATTAGAAATGTTATTTTATTCGTTTACTATCTTAATTGTTGCCTATATGATTAAAATATATCCTATACCATTTTCTGAGGTTTTTAAATCACTGTTTCCTATATTTTGGGGTAATTGGTATTTAGTAGCCTACATTGTATTTTGCTTTTTTATTCCATATATAAATGTTATGTTGCAAAGACTAAATCAAAAAGAATTTAAAAGACTTTTGATTTCTTTAATTGTTGTGTGGAGTGTTATTCCTACACTGACACATAATTGTTGGAAATTTAGTAATTTAGATTTTTTCTTTGTAATGTATTGCACTGGGGCTTATGAAAGAAAATACATAAAGGTAAATGAACCACCAAATAAAAATTATATAAATATATGTATACTATTAAGTGGAATTTTGTTGTTAATTATTTCTGTCCTCCTTTTAGATTTTTTAGGTGTTTATTTTAAATCACAAATGCTTATAGATTTAGCGACCTATTTTAGAGAATATAATTCTGTTATTTCTGTAATTATTGCAGTAAGTATGTTTAGGTTTTTCAAGAATATAAATTTTTATAGTTGTATTTTAAGTTTTATTGCGTCATCGGTAGTTGGTATTTATTTGATTCATGATAATTTAATTATGCGAAAATTCATTTGGGAGGTTCTAAGTCCAAATATTAAATACATTAATTCAAATTATATATATATTCATTCTATTTTGAAAATATTACTTGTTTTTATGATTTCTTTAATTATTGATAAATTTAGAATTTATGTATTGCATAAATATTTAGAAGGTTTTGAAGATAAAATATTTAATTTTTTAATTAAAAAAATAAAAAGACTTCTCTAAAAAGAATGAGATTAAAAATAGACTATATACTGTAAATTTTTTACTGGGAGGCAAAAATGAGTTATTTATATTGGTTATTAATAGTTGAGGTTTCGTTACTTATTCTGTCTTGTTGTGTTACTTCAATGGATTTTACATCTCCATCATTTATTACGGTTATTGTTTTTATAATTGCAACATTGTCTATTATATATAATAAAGTATATTGGAGGGTTACTTTTACGAAAGAAACATTTCTTTTAGTGTCTTTAGGCTTATTTACTATTGTTTTTGTAGAAATGATTATAAAAACATACTATAACTTAAATGTGAAAAGGGATTCCATTTGGATAGACCAAAAAGAATTTATTGAAGCTGCACCATATTATGTTCCAAATCATTTAAAGGTCATTTTTTTGATGTTTAGTACAGTGTGTATGATTACATACGTTATTGGTGTTATAAAAACAAGTGGGATGCAGGCTTTTTCTGTTCAAGCAATCGGAGTTGTGCATTTGGATGAAGAATTAGAGGTTGGTACAGTTGCTAACATAGCTGGAAGAATAAGCAAGGTAATATGCTTTCCGAGTTTATTTATTTTTCTTCACAATATAATTAAATACAATAAATCTGTTAGACAGAATATATGGTTATTAATTCCGGTTATAAATTCGTGTATTTATATGTTCTTTTCAGGTGCTAGAAGTATGTATTTAAGTTTAATTATAGCCGCATTATTTTATTCTGTTATATTTAGGAGATTTAAGTTAGGTTGGTATAAGGTTAAAATTAAAAAATATATAGTCCCAATAATAATAATGGCATTTATAATGACATTGGTATTTGTTGGGACAAGGGACATAGTAAAAAATAAAGAATATACAACTACACCCTTGCAATATTTGACATACTACATAGGAAGTCCGTTATACTTGTTTGATAAAATAATACATAATACACAGATTGCTTTCCCAGTACATTATAAAAATTATCCTGGATATTATACATTTACATGGTTATATAGTGAATTAAAGAAAATTGGTATAATTAATTATCAGTTTCAAGATGTTCAATTTGTATATATTGGTGGTAGTTTTAAGGGGGGTGGAAATGTTTATACTATATTCTCAAATCCATATCACGATTTTGGACTAATTGGAATGCTGATTTTCATAGCCTTGTTTTATGGTCTTTATTGTGTTTTGTATTATAAATATTTTAGATATAACAGAAAAATTTCAAAAAGCATAATTCCACTTTTGATGTTTGGAAATTATTACTATTTTGTTGTATTATCATTCTATACTGCAATGACAGTTCAGTTTAGAACACAAATAATACTTGAAATGATTATTTCTATGGTTGTATTTGGAGTTTTGACTGGTTATATAAGTTTTAATAATGGAAAACTTATTATAAAAAAAGAATTTATAGGAGCAAATTATGATAAATCAAAGAACAATAGATAAATGAACTTGTTGTTACGAAAAATTATCATAGATAATGTCTATTAGCGTAGGTTTTCTATTAAGGATTTGCTGTTGGTATTCGTAAATCCAATGGCATTTACCTGGTTTTTATACATATTGCTTTGGGTATCAGTTATTATAAAGGATTTTTAGACTTATTATTAAAAAATAGAAAAATAGTTTGGTTTATTACACTTATTATGTTTGTATTGGTTATGATTTTTAAAACTAATATAAAACTTATAGATAGGGTGTTGCTTTATACTATGTCTTTCTAAAGTTGGTATAACAAATATTGCTGTTCGCTTTATAGTGCTTATGATAGTAGGTTTTGCTTGTCCTACAATTTATTATATTCTGTCAAAGAAAATATGGATACTTGACGCAGTATTTAGACCGAGAAGATATATGAAAAAGGAAATATAATGTTTTATGGAAAGGGATTTTTATGGCTAACAGTAAACGAATTGAAAGTCTGGATATAGCAAAGGGTTTTGGCATACTTATTGTTGTACTTGGTCACGTTTTAAGACCAAATGATGTATTTTTAAAAGAATTTATTTTTTCATTTCATATGCCCTTGTTTTTTATTTTGTCAGGTTTTGTTCTCAAAACAGAAAATGTAAAAGGTAAAGCATTTTTAGGAAGTGAACTAAAACTTTTATCTTCGTATATTATTTATGGATTGCTGTATTTATTTATAAATGTGCCTTTAGGTGTGGTTACTAAAAGCTTTGGAATATGGGATGCATTTATGGCGTTTTATCAGCTTTTGGTGTTGTATGGCAGAGGTCCTCTGTGGTTTTTGACAGCTTTAATGTTTGCACATATTGGGTGTAAAATTCTAAAGAGATATTTTAATGATAATTGGGCGTTGATAGTTGGTCTTTTATTGTTATTGTTATCAGAAGTAATAAGAGCTGTTATTAAGCCTATGGAAACTGCCGGAATATGGCAGATTTTGTATTATCCTATGGAAACTTTTTTTAGAGGCTTTGGCTACACATTTTTTTGTATGGCAGGCTATTGCTTTAAAAAACAGTTTTTCAAAATTAGTAGGGAAATAGAAGAAAATAAAATAAATATAAAATTGATTGGTGTTTGTATATTGATGACTTGTATGATACTTGTCAATGTGTTGTGTGTAAAGTCTTTTTACGCATACGACACCTATACATTGGCAGATGTCAATGTAAATGATTTAATATATGTACCTGTTTTAATTATAATGGGTATAACAGGCAGTATAAGTGTGTTGGGAATATCATTGTTACTTACTAAATGGAAATTAACAATAAAGGTTTTTACATATTTTGGAATAAATTCATTATTCATTATGGCAACACATTTACAATTCTATATATGTGCCGTTGCCAGAAAAATAACCGGTATGACAGTAAATTCTCTATTTGTTTCTTTCTTGATTGTAGTGGCAATAGAGGTTGTTCTTATAACAATTTTAAACAGACCATTAAAATATTTTACAGATAAAATAAGTAATGCTTTAAAAAAATTATTGAACTTATAGTGTGTTTAGGAGGGAAATTATGAATACATACGGCGTAATTATGGCAGGCGGAGGCGGTACACGCTTTTGGCCTATGAGCAGACAGGAAATGCCTAAACAGCTTTTGAATTTAAGCGGCAAGGAAACTATGGTAAATGAAACCATAGACAGAATTGGTCAGGTAATTAAAAAAGAGGATATTTTTATTGTAACAAATGTTTGCCAGTGGAAACCTATGGCTGAGGTTACAAAAGGCAGAATAGAGCCTAAGAAAATTTTAGCTGAACCGGCGGCCAGAAATACTGCTGCTTGTATAGGCTATGCCGCTATGGAAATAATTAAAAAATACGGCGATGGAGTAATGTGTGTATTCCCTGCTGACCACTATATTAAAGACGAAAAGGGCTTTGCAGAAATTTTAAATAATGCCATTAACGTAGCTGAAAATGAGGATAAATTGGTTACAATAGGTATTACACCAACTTTTCCGGCAACAGGATATGGCTATATAGAATTTAATAAAAATGAGGATAGTGTAGCCAAAAAGGTTATACAGTTCGTTGAAAAGCCGAATTTGGAACTTGCAAAGGAATATGTTGCCAAGGGCAGTTTTGCTTGGAATAGCGGTATGTTTGTTTGGAGAGCTTCAGTTATTCTCAATAAATTTAAAGAACTTTTGCCGGAGGTTTATCAGTGTATTGTAAAAATTGGCGATGCTATGGGTACACCTGATGAAGAAAAGGTTATAAATGAAGTATACCCTGTTATTCCTAAGATTTCTGTTGACTATGGCATTATGGAAAAGGCTGACAATGTTGTTGTAATAGACGGCGAGTTTGGTTGGAATGATGTTGGTAGCTGGGATACATTAGGCGTAATGTATAATGAAGATGAAAACGGAAATATTTCCAAGGGCGAAAATATTATGCTTGATACCAAAAATAGTGTTGTTTTTGGCAACAAAAGACTTATTGCTACAATAGGACTTGACAGTATTGTTGTTGTTGAAACAGATGACGCTATATTGGTTTGTGATAAGAATAAGGCACAGTCTGTAAAAGACGTTGTGGACATACTTAAAGAAAGAAAATTGGATAAGTATTTATAAAATTTAGCTTAATTGAATTTGATATACACCTCGGAAAGTTAGAAACTTTTGGAGGTGTATTTTTTATGAAAAAAGGCTTTTATATATAAAATTATAGAAAAATATAGGACTTTATGGTATAATCATTTATGATAGTGAATTTAAGGAGAAAATTATATGAAGTGTATAGTCTTGGCTGGTGGTAATGGGGGAAGTCTTTGGCCTATATCACGAAAAGAATTTCCTCAACAATTTGTAGAAATTAGAGAGGGTAGGTCTGTTTTCCAAGAAAATATTGCAAAAAATATGCCCTATTGTGATGAATTTTATATTTTCACAAATGAGGCATATAGATTTATAGTTGAGGGGCAGTTAGAAGTTTTTCAGGAATTAAAATATAAATTATTTTTAGAAAAAGAGCCGGTAAATACTACATTACCGGTTATATTAGGCTGTATGTCAGCTCATTTTGGTGAGAGAGTTTTAGTTATTGGTTGTAATGGTATTATAGATGCAGGTAATTATACAAACTGTGTTGTTAAAGCTAAAAAAATGGCTGATGAAAGTAGTTGTGTAATGTTTGGTGTGCCTATAGAAAAGTATTCTAAACAATATGGCTATATAAACGAAAAGGACGGAAATGTAGAGCTTTTTGTGGAAAAACCAAGTGAAAATTTGTTAAAAAAGCTTATAAATAATGGTAATTGGCTTTGGAATGTTGATATGTATCTTATGAATACTAAGGTGTTTTTAAGTCAATTAAAAGAAAATTTTTCTGACATATATTTTGAGTCTGAAAAGATATTTAATCAGCTTTTAAATGAAGAAAATATTTATTTTATACCGGAGAATATAAATACAGCAACAATATTTAAAAGTTTTGAGAGAAACATAATTGAAAATATAGATGATTTAAAATGTGTGGAAATAAAAAACATACAATGGTATCAGTTAAATGATTATGAATCCTTAGCTTTAGTGGCGAAAGATGAGGAACTTAACAACGTAATATATAACGAAACAACTAATACAACGGTAATAAACCATAGTGAAGATAAACTGGTTGTAGTAAATGGGACAGAAGATATTGTTGTTGTAAATACTGACGATGCAGTTTATATTAAAAGTAAAAATGCAAAACACAATATAAAGGATTTTATAGTCAACGTTAAGAAAAAGTTTGGAAAATATACTGATAGATTGCCTTTGTATTACAGAGCATGGGGAACTTATCAAATCCTCAGTGAAGGTATGGGATATAAGGTAAAAAAGGTTACAGTTTTTCCAAATAAGAAAATGAGTTTGCATAAGCATAGCTATAGAAGTGAGCATTGGAGTGTAGTTGAAGGTGTAGCACTTATAGAGCTTGAAGGAATAACAATGGAATTTGAAGCTGGTGAGAATGTATATGTTCCGGCTGAGGCTTACCACCGTATTTCAAATGAGTCTAACGAAAACGTTGTAATTATTGAAGTTGAAATTGGTGATTACCTTAATGAACAGGATATAGTATCTAAAAACTACAAAGACCTTGGAGATGTTAGTAAAGAGATTATAAAACTTTCACCGGCATTTAAGGACTATCTTTGGGGAGGTAATAGATTAGTTACAGAGTTTGATAAAAACTGTGATTATGATGTAGTTGCTGAAAGTTGGGAGTTATCTGCTCATAAAGCTGGAAATTCAATAGTTACAAACGGAAGATATAAAGGTCTTGAATTTGGAAAATACTTAGAACAAATTGAAGATGATGTTGTAGGTTGGAAGTGTGTAGCATTTGAACAATTTCCTATGTTAATAAAGTTTATTGATGCTAAAAAGCCACTTTCTATTCAGGTACACCCAGACGATGATTTTGCTATGTCTGTGGAAAAAGAATATGGCAAAAACGAAATGTGGTACATAATGGACTGTGATGAAGATGCCTTTGTATACTGTGGATTTAAAGAAGATATTACAAAGGAAGAAATAAAAACCAGAATAGAAAATCATACTATTACAGATGTTCTTAATAAGATATATGTAAAGAAGGGTGATGCAATTTATATTCCGGCTGGTACAGTCCATGCCATAGGTAGTGGCATACTTATATGTGAAATACAACAAAGCTCAAATTCTACATATAGATTATATGATTATGACAGAAAAGATAAAGACGGAAATCTAAGAGAACTTCATATTGAAAAAGCTTTGCAGGTAATAAATACAAATAAATATGAACCTTTTATATCTAAGTATTCAGAAGAAAAAAATGACGGATACAGTAAAAAAACAGTTTGTTCTTGCAAATATTTTCAAGTTTTTGTATATGATGTAAAAGATGATGTGGAATTTTATGTTGATAGAGCATCATTTAACGCCCTTGTATTTTTAGATGGTTTTGGAACTGTAAGCAATGGAGAAGTGGAAATGGCATTAAAAAAGGGTGATACTTTCTTCCTTCCAGCAGGTATTGGGAATGTAAAGGTACAGGGTGAATGTAAATTCATCGTAGCAAATGTATAGGAGGTGCTAAAATGGATTATAGTATGGCTGTAATTTGGCTGATAATTGCTGTAGCTTGTGGTCTTATAGAGGCAGGAACAATAGCACTTGTCAGTGTATGGTTTGTAATTGGTGCTGTAGTTTCATTTTTTATGGCATTGATTTTTCCGGAAAGTGTACTGCTTCAAATATTTGTATTTATATTATTTTCAATATTGTCACTTGTATTCATAAGACCTGTGGCTAAAAAATATGTTGATAAATATACGAGGGGAGGAAATATTAACAGTAAAGTAGACAAAACCGGTGTCGTCGTACAGGAAATAAAAAAAGACGAAAAAGGTAGAGTTAAAATTGGAGATGTTGAATGGCTTGCTGTAAGCAATGAAGACATTTCTGAGGGAACAAAAGTCAGGATAACTAATGTAGATGGAAATACATTATGTGTTGAAAAGGTAGAGGAGGTTTAATTATGATAATTTTATTCTTATTTTTCTTAATAATTGTAGTAGTAGTTGCTGCCAGTTGTGTTAAAATTGTGCCACAGGCCAGAGCTTATGTAGTTGAATTTTTAGGTGCATATAAAACAACTTGGCAGACAGGTTTATATTTTAAAATACCTTTTTTTGAAAGAGTAGCTAAAAACGTTACTTTAAAGGAACAGGTTATTGATTTCCCACCACAGCCAGTTATTACAAAGGATAATGTAACAATGCAGATTGATACAGTAATCTTCTTTCAGGTAACAGACCCTAAGTTATTTACTTATGGTGTAGAAAACCCTATTATTGCTATTGAAAACCTTACATCAACTACATTGAGAAATATTATTGGCGATATGGAACTTGATGAAACACTTACTTCAAGAGAAACTATAAACTCCAAAATGGTTATGACTCTTGACGAGGCTACAGACCCTTGGGGTATTAAGGTAAACAGAGTTGAACTTAAAAATATTATGCCACCAGCTGCTATTCAGGAATCTATGGAAAAGCAGATGAAAGCAGAAAGAGAAAGACGAGAATCTATACTTATTGCTGAGGGTGAAAAGAAGTCAACTGTACTTGTAGCAGAGGGTAAAAAGGAATCCGCAATTCTTGAAGCAGAGGCTGAAAAACAGGCTGCAATATTAAAGGCAGAAGCAGAAAGAGAAAAGATGATAAAAGAGGCTGAAGGTGAGGCAGAAGCTATTTTAAAGGTACAGAGAGCTAATGCTGAGGGTATACGAATGTTAAAAGAGGCTGGTGCAGACGAAAGTGTACTTACTTTAAAGAGTCTTGAGGCACTTGCTAATATGGCAAACGGTAATGCAACAAAGATTATAGTTCCATCTAATATTCAGGGTATTGCAGGACTTGCTACTTCTCTTAAAGAAATTATGGACGAAAAATAAAAAATACGTTTTTAAGTGGTGTAGATTTTTCTATGCCACTTTTTTTGTTAACCTAAAATGTAAAAAATGTTGACAATTTGGTGTATATCGTCATATAATCACTATATGAAAAGTGATATATATTTTAAGAGGGGAAAAATATGAGGTATTTAGAAAATGTTAATCAGTCAATTACTGAAAAAAGGGAGATAGTAATTGAAACAGCTTTTAAATTATTTGCAGAGAATAAAATTGAATCAGTGACGATGACCGTTGTGGCTGATAATTGTAATATGGGTGTTGCAAGTATATATCGCTATTTTGGGACGAAAAAAGAACTTGTAATAGCTGTCGCTGCTAAAAAATGGAGAGAATATTATAGCGAATTACAAAAATATTATAAAGAGCTAAACGTAGATAAAATGACTGCTGCACAGGAGTTGGAATTTTATATAGACAGATATATTGATTTATATAATGAAAATAACGATTTGTTGAATTTTAATGCTAATTTTGGCATATATATTGGCTCAGAAGATACAACAAAAGACGAAATGAGGCCATATAACAGTATAATAGACAAGTTTGTAAATAGATTTCATATGCTGTACAAGAAAGCACAGGACGATAAAACAATACGTACAGACATTTCAGAGAGAAGTATATTCTACAACATAATGTATACTATGATGTCAGCCTTGAGTAAGTATTCTACAAATATAATACATAGTGCGGACAAAGATAGAAATTACGAAAAAGAGATTTGCCAGCTAAAAGATATGTATTTGGAATATTATTGTAGAAAATAATTTATATAGTGATGTTTATTGGACAAATGTAGTGATACAATGTAGTTGTAAAGAAAAAAGCTACTTGAAGTATGGAGAAGGTTGGTATTATGAAAAAAGTTCTCTTAGTAATTTGTTCAATAATAGGCGTTGTAATTGTGTGTAAATTTGGTTTTGAAGAAAACAATCCCTATGATACAATATGTATTCAGCCAGAGTGCAATAATGAGAGAGTTGAGGGCAGTATTTATTGCAAAGACCATAAGCCAAGTAAAGAAGATGCTGAATTAGATGACTGTTTACACGATATGGTTCCTTATGTAGAAGATACTACGGAGGAAAATACAAAAGAAACAACTACTTATTCTTACCATAATAGCAGTGGTTCAAGTTCTTACAGTAATAGCTCAAGTTCTTATGGGGGTTCAAGTTCCTACAGTGGTAGTTCTTCAAGTTCTCCATATAAATCTTATGATGAGGGATACGAGGCTGTATATGATGACGATGACTATGATTGGGACAGATACAATAGTGACTCAGACTATGCCGACGGTGTAGATGATGCTTTAGATGAATTAGACGATTAATTAAATGTGAAAGACTAGATAAACTGATATAAAAGGCTGTTTATCTAGTCTTTTTATTGTGCAAAAATTGTTGACATAAATAATTTGTACTAGCTATATATTAATAATGTTAAAGCTATTGACATACTTACATTTTTCGACTATGATTTTATTGAAAATATTTTATCGATAAGGTTGTGATATGTTGACATTAAAAGATTTGCCAATAGGAAAAACAGCCACAGTTAAAACTGTTGGTGGTGATGGTTCTTTAAGACAACATTTGTTGGATATGGGTATTATTCCAGAGGCTGATGTTACTATGGTTAAGTATGCACCAATGGGTGACCCAGTAGAACTTAGAATACATAGTTATGAACTTACTTTGCGTTTGGCAGACGCAGAAAGAATAGAAATAGAAAATATAAGAGATGCAAAGACAGAAAAGCATACTTCAATACCTAGAAGTGACAAGAAGAATATTCCTCATCCCGGACTTGGTGAAGGGGGAAAGTACCATACAAAGGAAACAGAAAACCCACTTCCAGAGGGTACAGTACTGACTTTTGCACTGGCAGGAAATCAGAATTGTGGAAAAACTACACTTTTTAACCAGCTTACAGGTTCTAATCAGCATGTTGGTAATTTCCCTGGGGTTACTGTTGACAGAAAAGACGGTGCAATAAAGGAGCATAGCGATACACTTATTACTGATTTGCCGGGAATTTATTCTATGTCGCCATATTCCAGTGAGGAAATAGTGACAAGAGAGTTTATATTAAATGAACGTCCAAAGGGTATTATTAATATTGTAGATGCTACAAATATTGAAAGAAACTTAAATCTTACACTACAGCTTATGGAATTAGATATTCCAATGGTACTTGCCCTTAATATGATGGACGAGGTTTGGAAAAATGGTGGATATATCCATGTAAATGAAATGGAACAAATGCTGGGAATACCTGTAGTACCTATTTCAGCAGCTAAAAATGAGGGTATAGCAGAACTTGTTGACCACGCATTACATGTTGCAAAATATCAGGAAAAGCCGGGTAGAAAAGATTTTTGTGATGTAAATGACCATAATGGTGCTGTTCATAGATGCTTGCACTCTATAATGCACTTAATTGAGGACCACGCAAAGGCTGCCGGTATTCCTATTCGCTTTGCTGCCAGCAAATTGGCAGAGGGAGATAGTTTAATACTTCAAAGGCTTAAATTAGACCAAAATGAGCAGGAAACTCTTGAGCATATTATTCAGCAAATGGAAAGTGAAAGAGGTTTAGATAGGGCAGCATCAATTGCTGATATGAGATATAGCCTTATTGACAAGGTTTGTAAAGAAGTAGTGGAAAAACCTCACGAAAGTAAGGAACATAAAAGAAGTCAGAAAATAGATAAAATACTTACAGGCAAATATACAGCTATACCTTCATTTATAGTTATTATGGGTATAGTATTTTGGCTTACATTTAATGTTATAGGTGCAGGACTTTCAGATTTACTGAATATATGTATTGAATGGATTACAGGCATTGTAGATAATGGACTTACAATATGGGACATAAATCCAGTTGTCCATTCCTTGATTATTGATGGTATATTTACTGGTGTAGGCAGTGTATTAGGCTTTTTACCAGTTATTGTAACATTGTTCTTCTTCCTTTCTTTACTTGAAGATAGTGGCTATATGGCTAGAGTGGCCTTTGTAATGGACAAGTTGTTGAGAAAAATCGGACTTTCAGGTAGAAGTATAGTACCTATGCTTATAGGCTTTGGTTGTACTGTTCCAGGGGTTATGGCAAGCCGTACATTGCCGTCTGAAAGAGATAGAAAAATTACAATACTCTTGACACCTTTTATGAGCTGTTCTGCTAAGTTGCCTATATACGGGCTTTTTACAGCTGCATTTTTCCCTAAATATGGTGCAATAGTAATGGTGTCACTTTACTTCATTGGTATATTTATGGGTATAGTTTCAGCCTCTGTTATGAGAAAAACTATGTTTAAGGGTGATGCAGTTCCTTTTGTAATGGAATTGCCTAACTATCGTATGCCAGGGGCAAAAAATGTTACTCAATTACTTTGGGAAAAGGCTAAGGACTTTTTACAAAGAGCATTTACAGTAATATTTGTTGCTACAATTGTGATTTGGTTCTTACAGACTTTTGATGTTAGATTTAATGTAGTTAGTGATTCTCAGCACAGTATACTTGCTATTATTGCTGGTATTGTTGCCCCTGTTTTCAAGCCTTTAGGTTTTGGGGATTGGAGAATATCTACTGCTCTTATTACAGGATTTATGGCTAAGGAAAGCGTTGTTTCAACACTTACTGTACTTTTAGGAAATACAGAGGGAATAACAGCACTTCTTACTCCTTTAACAGCCTTTAGCTTGCTTGTTTTCTGTCTTCTCTATACTCCTTGTGTTGCTGCTATAGCATCTATAAAGAGAGAATTAGGTGGTAAATATGCAGTATTTGTTGTAGTAGCTCAATGCGTAGTAGCTTGGCTTTGTGCCGGTATTGTACATATTATTGGGGCTTTTATAGGAGTGATGTAAATGAATATACAGAGTATAATAATTTTAGCTGTAATAATACTTGTCTGTTTTTTGATTTGTAGAAATTTATATAAGAAAAGTAAAAATGGCGAATTTTCTTGTGGTGGGAATTGTAGCTGTTGTGGAAAAAAGTGTAATAAGTAAAAAAAGCCATTGTTGAAATTTTTCAACAATGGCTTTTAGTGAATTGTTTATTTCTTTAAAGCATCTTCGTAAATAGATTTCAATTTTTTACCAACTTCTTTAATATCTCTTTCTTTTGCTATATTATAGCCACCCTCAACTACACTTGGCAATTTGTTTTCAAGTATGCCTGTAATTTTAGTTTCAAATTCAGAAAGAGTTTTTGCCTTGTAAACATCTTTACTGTCTGTGAGCCAACCCTCATATACAGGAATATCCCTGATAAGTGTTGGGATTTTCATAGCTAAAGCCTCAAGTATAACGATACCTTCAGTTTCTTCCTTTGACATAAAAAGGAAAAGGTCACTGTTGTTGTAGGCATCTTTTAATTCGGCTTTACTGATATATCCAGGGAATGAAAGGTTAGGCAATTTTGTTTTGACAGCCTTTCTAATTTTAGCTGGAACAGTGTATAAATTAGACTCGCCATACCATACAAAATCGTATTGTGGCATTCTTTTAGCAAGCTCTACAAAATCAGTTATACCTTTTCTGTCAATCCATAAACCGGCAGACATAATGACTTTTCTGCCTTTATGCTTTTTCTTAAATTCTTCACGCATTTCTTCATTGCGTGTGTAGTAGTTGGTATCAATACCATTTGATAAAACTCTTATATCCTTTGTTATTCCATAGGATTGAAGAAGTTTTTTAGAGTAAATACTAGGGGTAATAATAATATCACCGGAATTGTAACACTTCATTATCCACCAAGCAAAAAGTCCGTCAACAAGATTAGAACCAATGTAGGAATTTCTAAAATCCTGTCTTGTAGAGTGTGCGTGGTAGACAACTTTTTTGCCTAATTTATGAGCCTCCTTTGCTAATTCATAGCTTTTAGGAAATATTGTATTAATATGTACAACGTCTGCATTTTCAAGATTATCAACTAATTCTATATCATTGAAGGCAGCAGCTTTTTTTTGGTGGTAAATAGCTCTGCCTACACCACTTTTTTCAATCATTTTTTGCATTCCCGAATACAAAAAAACTTTCATTTTTATCTCCCCTAACGTATAAAGTTTATTAAATAAGTATAGAATTTAGTTAATGCAAAACTATACATAAAAATGGCAAGAGGTTTGCCCAAAAGAATTATTATTGTAAATTTGCTTAATTTCATATCTGTAATGCCGGCAAGATAGCATAAAAAGTCATCAGGGGCAACAGGACTAAATATGAGTAAAGCAAAAAGAATAGTGAATTTTCGGCTATTCATAAAAGGACTGTATTTGTTGTAGAATTTTTCAGAAGTTACACGTCTTACAAATTCTCGCCCATAAGCTCTGGCAATAAGAAATGCCCATATAGACCCACCACAAATACCTACGTAATTATATATAAATCCCATTACTGGTCCAAAAAATATAACACCAAAAAGACAGCCTATTGAACCAGGTAGTATAGGGATAACAACCTGTATTGCTTGCAAAGCAACAAACATAATAGGAGCCCATACACCACAGCTTTTTAATAAGGCTTCAAGTTTGCTTTTGTCAGTAAAAACACCCTGAGTATATCCATATATGCTGAGAAGTATGATAATAACTGTACTTACAAGACCTATTATGTTTTGTTTAGCAACTACCCAATCTATAAATTTTCTCAAATCAATCACCTATGTTATTTATAATTAACGGAATTTTTTTCGTTAAATTTTTTAATGGTGTTTTTGTAAAGTTCAGCAACATTTTCTCCAAAGGCTTTACTGGAAAATTTATCTTTTACAGGTAAGGCATTTGCAATCATATCTTCTCGATTACATTTGTCTGAAAAGAAAAAGTTTAAAAACTCTGCAAAATCATCTTCGTTTGTATATTGAAAACCATTTTTGTAGTTTATAAGTACACCGTCAAGGCAAGCATCTTTTCTGCAAAGGGCAGGTACACCATTTGCCAAAGCTTCAAAATATGTAAGTCCTTGTGCTTCACTTGTAGAGGAACAAATGAAAAGGTCTGCAAGCTGGTAGTAGGCATTTACACTGTCCATTGGTACAAGACCTGTAAATATAACATTGTTTTTGATACTGCTTTTTTTGACATGTTTTTCTAGTCTATCTCTGTCAGGACCGTCACCTACTATAAGAAATGTAAACTTGTTCAGATGACAATTTTCAATTAATTTAATAGTTTCGTCTATGTTTTTTTCTCGTGCTAATCTGCCTAGAAAGAGTAAAACTGTGTTATCTTCTGGAATACCTAAGGAATGTTTCATTTCTGAAAGGGTATTCTTATCTACAGGGCTACTACATTTTTGCAAATCAAGACCTGTTGGAATAACAGTTATAGGTGGTTTAACCTTATATGAAGTCAAAATATCCTTTACCTTTTCGGTTGGGGCAATAATAGCCTGTGTATGCTTTAATATCTTACGAGAAAGAGTTTCAACTATTTCCTTACCAATTGTATGGCTTGGGGAAAAATAGTGAGTATAATCTTCATAAACAGTGTGGTATGTGTGAACTAAAGGTATTCTAAGTTTTTTTGCTATTCTGTTGGCAAAAAAGAAAGTGCTGAATTCGCATTGTGAATGTATAATATCCGGTTTCCATTTCACAATTTTGTTGACAACACTTCTGCACATACCAAACATTATTCTTGCGTTGGGATAGATTTTACCAGCACTTATAGAACGAAGTATGTATACATCATTTTCCCTAACTATGCCTGTTTGATTTAGAGTAAGAACTCTGACCTCGTGTCCCTGTTGTTCCAGTGCTGACTTTAATGTCATTACAGAACGAACAACGCCATTAGTATTAGGCTTATAAAAATCGGTAGTTATTAAAACCTTCAAGGAAAACCCTCCCAGCAATAATATCATTTATTATTTCAAACATTACAAAAGCCCTTATTGAGAAAAGGGCATTGTATTTACGTCATTGTAAAGCTAAAATAAAATTTACGCAGGCTTGTAATAGATGAGAAATAACCACCATTAACACTAAGTCTGTGAATTAGGTATATTATAATTCATAGAATATTTTTTGTCAATTAATTAAGAATTAAATATATATAAATTAGAGTTAAATTTAGGGGATAAAATATGGGATAAAAATATATTAAATTTTATTTACGAAACCATTTTTTCATTGTATTTAATACCTTTACCAACTGTTCTTCTGTAATAATATAAGGTACCATAGCATAAAGATAATTGAGAAATGGTCGACTAAACACACCATTTTCAAAAGCAAATTGTTGATAACCTTTTAATACACAAGGGTCATATACTTCAATACAAACACAACCTCCCATAATTCTAATTTCTTTTATTCTTTTGTCTTCAAAATCTTTTAATTCTCGCCTAGTAATTTCTTCTATTTTATGTATTTTTGAAATATAGTTTTGATTTTCAAATAATTCAATAGATTTTAAGGACACACTACAAGCAAGAGCATTTCCCATAAAGGTTGGACCGTGCATAAGTGCGTGACTTGGATTGTCGTCATAGAAACCATTATAGACCTTTGTATTTGCAACTGTAACAGCATGACCTATGTAACCTCCGGTTAAAGCTTTTCCTAACACAAGTATATCTGGGGTTACTAAATCGGCAACAAAGCGATTTCCTGTTCTTCCAAAGCCTGTTGCAACTTCATCAAAAATTAATAGTACACCATATTTATTACAAAGTTCTCTTGCACGAACTAAGAAAGAAATATCATACATACGCATACCACCGGCACCTTGAAGTAAAGGTTCAACAATGAAACAGTTTAATTTTTCGTGATTTTCTTCAAAGGCTTTTTCGAGAGCATTTATTTCTGTGGGAATATGAATTACATTTTTGCTTTTACCATAGGCTTTTAGAACAAAATGATAATCTTCATCATCGCCTACTTCCATAGTCTTAAAAGTATCACCGTGATATGCGTGCTCAAGAGCAAGCACCATAGTTCTATCTTCATCACCTTTATTCATAAAATACTGCAATGCCATTTTAAGGGCGACTTCAACAGCTACACTTCCGGAATCAGAGAAAAAACAATAGTTTAAATCAGCAGGTAACCACTCTGCTAGTTTTTTGGATAATTTTTCTACAGGTTCGTGAGTTAATCCACCAAGCATTATGTGTGAAAAATTTTCAGCTTGTGTTGTAATGGCTTTTGTTAATTCAGGGTGTTTATAGCCGTGTATTACACTCCACCAAGAGGATACAGAATCTATGAGTTTGTTATTTTCGGTGCAGAGATATACTCCATCAGCATTTACTATTTTGTAAGGTTGTTTCATTGTTTTCATTTGTTCATAGGGATACCAAATCATTGAATACTCCTCCTATTCGTATAGCTTTTCTAATTCTTCAAATGTAATATTTATGTCAGTATCTCCATCTTTGACACAGGCAATAACCTTTGAACCTGTTATGTATTCACACATTTTAATATTATCTTCGTGTAGAATGTTTCCTGGAATATAGTGGTTAAATATTATTCCCTTTAGAGGAATATTATGATTTTTCATATATTCAGCAGTAAGACCTACACCATTAATAGTGCCAAGACCGGCATCGGCAACCATTATACAGCCAAGATTACAAGCCTTAATAACATCTGGTAACATTATTTTATTTTCTTCAAATGTAATAGGACAGAGTATACCTCCTGAACCTTCTATTGTTATATAATCATATTTGCTACACAAATCTTCATATCCCTTAAGTACAATATCCATTTTTACAGGATTACCTTCTATTTTTGATGCAAGATGTGGAGAAAGGGCGTTTTCATATATATATGGACACATACTGTCTATAGGCTGTTCTGTACCGGAGATGTATTTTACATAGGAAGCATCTCCGGCAATTAGAGAACCATCATAACAGCGAATATTTCCACTCATTGCAGCTTTGTAATAGGCAGATTTATTTCCTTTTTGTCTAAGTTTTTTTACTATAAGTGCAGATACGTAGGTTTTGCCTATATCAGTACCAGTACCTGTTATAAATATACTTTTGCTCATATGTTGTATCCTTTCTTTTTAATAATTGGGACAAGTCGATTTCCAAGTATTGCCCCTAAAATACAAAGTAAAATATCTCCAGGGACTGCCAAAATAAAACAGTATAAAAATAATGGCCAAAGTCCTATAGGTGTGCCTAAATAAAAGTTGCTCATAATATAGTAGTATACCATTCCAAAAAGATAAACTATTGCAAGACCTATAAAGTTAGCACATAAAAGCCTTTTTATTGTAGGTTCTGAATTTTTGTTTGCAATAGTTCCTGTAATATAAGAAGCTATAGCAAAGCCAATAATATAACCAAAACTAGGTTTAAATATATAAGCAAAACCACCACCTTCAGCAAATATAGGTAGGCCTATAAGTCCAAGAAAAATATATATTACTACAGCACGAAAACCGTCTTTTCCTCCCAAAAGTATGCCGGCAAGCATAGTAAAAAGAAATTGAAGTGTAAATGGAACAATAGGTACAGGAATTTTTATAAATGCTCCAGCTGCAATCATAGCTACAAACATTGACGTTAATATCATTTTTCTAGTGTTCAAAAAATCTCTCCTTTTTTATAAATTGATGATTTTCATATTAGCACAATAAAAATTAATTGTCAACTATATAAATACTTGTGGTTAACAATTAAGGCATAAAAAAACTCGGCTGTTAACCGAGCTTTTTGCTTTGTGACAATATAAGTCCACCTAATGTAAGGCAAATACCTACAATAGTCATAAATGTTATGTTTTCTTTTAACACTATTGCAGAAGCAACTGTTGTAATAACAGGAGAGAGGTATATGTAAACACTTGTTTTTACTACACCTAATTTTTCTTGAGCTATGCTCCAAGTTGTATAGCAGGTAGCTGATGCTAGAAAACTGAGAAACAGTATGTTGCCCAATATTTTTATGTTTGTAAATACGGATAAATCCAATGGTCCATTGTGCAAAGCTATGGGAATAAGAAAAATTACACCGTACATAAATATTCTTCGTGTTGTTTGAAGTATGTTATAGTTAAATGTACTTATTTTCTTTAGTGTAACGGAATAAAATGCCCAAACAATAGTAGCCATTAAGGCTAAGAAATCTCCCAAAGGACTAAAATGAACACTTGTAAAATCCTTTATTCCAATTATACATATACCAATTATAGCAAGTACAAAACCAATAAAGAAACTTATCTTTGGCAAAGGTTCTTTCAGAAAAATGACAGAACAAATAGCAACAAAGAAAGGCACAACAGAAACTATTATTCCTACATTTGATGCCATTGTGTACAAAAGGGCAATGTTTTCAAACAAGAAATAAAGTGTAACTCCAAAGAGTCCTGCTAATATGAAATAAATTTCTTTTTTTATATTGTTTATAATTAATGGCTTTGGTTTGAACACCCAAAGGGTAATATATCCTAGAAAAAATCGAATTATAACAAGCTGTGCCGGTGTCATATACTGTAATATTATTTTAGAAGATACAAATGTCGTACTCCATACAAATACAGTAAAAAACGCAAGCAAATGACCTATGACATTTTTATTCATTTTGACACCTCCTAAAAAAAGAATTTTAACACATAAAAACTAATTTTACAATATTTGTAATAAATTGACTATAAAAATAATATGTGATAGAATAAAAGAAAAATGGGGTGTTTTTATGGATGAAAATAATGTAAATCAGACTGTAAATGAAAGCACAGTACCAGAGCAACCTAAGTTAGGCTGGAACTGGGGAGCATTTATGTTTAACTGGATTTGGGGTGTAGGTAACAGATGTTATTTACCTTTACTAAGCCTTGTACCTTTCGTAGGTTTTATTTGGGCATTTGTATGTGGTGCTTGTGGCAACAAATGGGCGTGGCAAAATGGATATTTTAAAACACCAGAAGAATTTAATAAAACTCAAAGCACATGGAGCAGAGCCGGTTTAATTGCCTTTATAATTTGTGTAGCTTTAACTGTAATGTATATTCTTCTTTTTGCTCTTTTTATTGCTATAGCTGTTTTGAGCAATGGTTTTCATAATTTATAAAAAAATAAAAATGCTTCCGACTTAAAAAGTCGGAAGCTATTTTTTTACTGAACACTCTTTAATTCATAACCGGCATCTTCAATAACTGCCTTAAATTCTGCATCTGAAATATCCTTTGATAATTCAACAGTAGCGTTTTTGTTTTCAAGACTTACTTCAACAGAAGTAACACCGTCCATAGCCTTTAAAGCCTTTTCAACGTGAGCCTGACAATGACCACACATCATACCTTCAATAGATAATACCTTTTTCATTTTTTCATTCTCCTTTTTAACTTCAATTACAGTTTCTTCAACCTTTCCAGAAGACTTGTATGTCTTAAATCTTCTTAATCTTAAAGCATTTGTTACAACGCAGATACTACTTAAACTCATTGCAGCAGCACCAAACATAGGGCTTAACTTTATACCCCATATAGGGTATAACACACCGGCTGCAACAGGAATACCAATACAGTTGTAGAAAAATGCCCAGAAAAGATTTTCTTTAATATTTTTAATAACTGCTTTACTTAATTTTACTGCACTTACGGCGTCAAGTAAATCATTTCTTACAAGAACTGCGTCAGCACTTTCAATGGCTACGTCTGTACCGGCACCAATGGCAATACCAACATCAGCCTTTGCAAGAGCAGGAGCATCATTTATACCATCGCCAATCATTGCTACACAATGTCCTTCATCTTGTAATCTTCTAATTTCTTTTTCCTTATCCTCTGGAAGTACCTGAGCAATAACTTTTGGAATATTAAGTCGCTTTTGTATTGCCTTTGCTGTTCTTTCGTTATCGCCAGTAAGCATTACTGTGGAAATACCCATTTTTGTAAATTCTTCAATGGCTTTTCTTGAAGTTTCCTTTTCAACATCGGCTACAGCAATAATACCAATTACATTGTTGTCCTTGGCAAAAATAAGAGGTGTTTTACCTTCGTCAGCAAGGCTGTTAATTTGTGGTTCAATTTTTGAAATATCAATATTATTTTCTTTCATAAAGGCTCTGTTACCACCTAAAATAGTGGAGTTATCAGAAGTAGCCTTTATACCTTTACCAAACACAGCCTCAAAGTTTTCAACACTTTCAGAAGAAATATTGTTATCCTTACAATATTTTACAATAGCCTCAGCAAGAGGGTGTTCACTATTTTTTTCAAGGGAAATGGCATAAGTTAATAGACTGTTTTTGTCTATATATTCAATAATATCTGTAACCTTTGGCTTACCCTCTGTAATAGTACCTGTCTTATCCATAACAACTGTATCAATCTTATGAGCAGTTTCAAGGGCTTCGCCGGACTTTATAAGAATACCGTTTTCAGCACCCTTACCGGTACCAACCATTATAGCAACCGGAGTTGCAAGACCAAGAGAACAAGGACAAGATATAACCAAAACTGTTATGCCGGCTGAAAGGGCAAATTCAAATGATGCACCACTTATAAGCCATACAATAATTGTAACAAGGGCTATAGTCATTACAACAGGAACAAATATACCGGCAATTTTATCAGCCATTCTGGCAATAGGAGCTTTACTTGAACTAGCTTCTTCTACTAATTTAATAATCTGATTTATAGTAGAGTTTTCACCAACTTTTACGGCTCTGATTTTAATAAAGCCGTTTTTGTTTATAGACGCAGAAACAACATTGTCACCAACCTGCTTTTCAACAGGAATACTTTCACCGGTTATGGCACTTTGGTCAACACTTGTGCTACCTTCTACAATTACACCGTCAACAGCTATGCTTTCACCAGGGCGAATAATAACTATGTCTCCAACAACAAGCTGTTCAACAGGTACTGTCATAACCTGACCATTTCGTTCGATTTCAGCCTCTTTTGGTGCAAGGGCAACAAGTTTTTCAATAGCCTTGCTAGTTTTCTTTTTAGAACGACTTTCAAGGTACTTACCAAGGGTAATAAGTGTAACAATCATACCGGCAGATTCAAAATATAAATCCATACTGTATGTGCCTACAAGGTCCATATTACCGTGACCAAGTCCCCAGCTCATTCTGAAAAGAGCGAATATGCCGTAGAACATTGATGCACTTGAACCAACGGCAATAAGTGTATCCATATTTGGACTTAAATGGAAAAGGTTTTTGTAACCTCTTATATAGTAAATTCTGTTAAGATACAATATCGGTAATACAATTAAAAACTGTGCAAAGGCAAATGTAATTGCATTTTCATTTCCCCAGAATATATTCTGGAACCATTGTGGAATAGGGAAACCGGTTTTAGCAATCATATGGCTCATAGATATAGACATTAAGAATAAGAGGAATACAAAAGAGTAAACCAATCTATGGAGCATTTCGTCTTTTTCATTGTTTTTTTCTGATTTGGCAGAGCTAGAAGTAGCATCAGAGCCACCAATACCATAGCCTGCATTTACAACAGCATTTACAATATCACTTGAAGATAAAATACTGTCATCATATTCTACCTGCATTGAGTTTGTGAGCAAGTTTACAGAGGCTTTTTCCATACCTTTAAGAGAAGAAACTGCCTTTTCAACTCTACTGGAACAAGCAGAACAAGTCATACCTGTAACAGTATATATTTCTTTTTTCATTAAATATCACCTACTTCATTATTTTTTGAATTGTGTTTAGAAGTTCATCAACAACTTCTTCATTCCCACTTTTAATATCATCAACAACACAAGTTTTTATGTGCTGTGAAAGGAGAATTTTATTGAAACTGTTTAAAGCACTTTGTACAGCAGAAACCTGAGTAAGTATGTCTACACAGTATCTATCGCTTTCTACCATATTTTTGATACCCCTTACCTGCCCTTCAATTTTGTTAAGACGGGTAATAAGTGCTTTGTATTCAGCATTATCACGATGTTTAGTTTTACCAGTGTTGCAACAACATTTATCCATTATTTTACCTCCTTTATACCCATAGGGGGTATACGTTTATTATAGCATTACTTATTGATTTGTCAATTGGAAAATTTCTCAATAAGGGAAATAATAAAAAAGAGATAGGCGAACCTATCTCAAATAATTATAAATAATTTAAATTTTTAAAGTAGTTGCAAACTTGACATAGTTTGTTATAAGTGATAATATAATAATAACCTTACAGGGTGGTGCGAACACCCTGCAAGACAATAATAAACATTATGTATTTTAGTAGCATTTAGTTACAAATATCATAATGAATAATATTGTGAGTAATGTTTGTATTAAAGCCCTGAGTATGAGGGCTTTTTTACTTTTATTACCCATTATTATCACCTCCAAAGAATCATAATCATAAGATTAGGCGATGTCCTTGTCAGCATAGATATAATATCAAAATATTGTTATTTAGTCAATATTTTTACTTCACTTCACAACAGATAAAAAGCTCATTAACAGCATTTTTAAAATCCCTTACATTTTTAGCTTTCTTTATTTTTTTAGCTATTTTATCACAATCATTAAAGGAGTCTATCATATATACAAATACTTCTTTCATTTTGTGAAGTAAAGGAGTATCTCCGGAGAGTATTTCCTGATAATCATTGAACATTTTTTCATAAAATTTGTATAAATCATCTTTGTTTAATTTCTTGATACCCTTTATTTCACAGGCTAAGGCTGGATTTGAAATTATACCCCTCCCCACCATAATAGTATCTGTATTTGGAAATTCTTTTATAAAATTGTTGTAGTCCTTTACTGTGAAAATATCTCCATTGTAGCATAACTTGTGTTTGGTATTTTCAATAGCATACTTATACATATCCCAATTAGGTGTGTTTTTGTACATATCCTTTCTGGTTCTAGGGTGTATAATAAGCTCTGTAAGTGGGTATTGGTTATATATTTCCAAAAGTCTGTAGAATTCCTCTGGGCTTTCTTTGCCTATACGTGTTTTAATCGAAATATTGTAGTCACTTTTGTATATTTCATCTAAAAACTTGTCTAACTCATCAGGATATGCTAAAAATCCAGAACCCCTGCCTTTTGAAACTACTGTTCCAGAAGGGCAACCTAAGTTTAAATTGAATTCTGTATAACCGTACTGTTCTAAAGTTTTGCACATTACAATGAAACCGTCAGCAGAATTTGTTAATATCTGAGGTACAAGGTTCATACCCTTGTTATTTTCAGGCAAAATATCTCTTGTTACTTTGGTGTTTAAAATACCTTGTTCGTTAGGTGCAATAAAAGGTGTAAAATACTTGTCTATACCTCCAAAGTAGGTGTGTTGGCTTTCTCTGTATATGTTGTTTGTAATTCCCTCAAGGGGTGCTAAGTATATTTCCATTTTCATATTCTCCTTTGTGTTGTAGGCATGATAACATAAATATAGATTTATGTAAATAAAAATAATTGCTACTGTTTTTTAAGGAATTATGGAGATAGTACAGAGTTTTAATACTAAATATTAAACAATATTTTTGTATTAATTATGTGAAAATTAACGAAAATAAAATACACTCTTGACCTTATTAAAATAAGGGAGTAAAACTAAAGTAAAGATTGTTCTAGGGAGTGATTTGTATGAAAAAAGTTCTGATTATTGTTTCAAGTCCGAGAGAAAATGGCAATTCTGATAGACTTTGCAGACAGTTTGCAAAGGGTGCAGAAGAAACAGGAAATAAGGTAGAAACTATATATCTGAGAGATAAAAAAATTAATTTCTGTAAAGGCTGTAGTGTTTGTCGTACAACTCACAGATGTGTTCAAGACGATGATATGGCAGAAATACTTGATAAGGTAGTAAAGGCAGATGTTATTGTACTTTCAACACCAGTATATTTCTACATAATGAATGGTCAAATGAAAACATTTATAGATAGATGTTTGCCAAGATATGAAGAAATTTCAAATAAGGAATTTTACTTCATTTGTACTTCTGTAGACCCAGACAGAGCAGTTATTGAAAAGACCCTTAGTGGTTTGAGAGATTTTACAGATGATTGCCTTGATAACTGTATTGAAAGAGGAGTTATTTGTGGCATAGATACAGCAGTAAAGGGTGCTATTGAAGATACTCCGGCTTACGAGCGAGCCTATGAAATAGCTAAGAATATATGATAATCAAAAGAGCTGACACATTGTGCCAGCTCTTTTCAGAGTGTCAAAAAAGCTAATTTTAGAAAATAATTTGCAATTTTCGACAAATGTATTTGCATATTTTTTTCAGATTATCAAAGGAAAGTTGTTAAGAAAACCTTGGTTTTCTTAAACTAATTCCGGAACGGTGAACCGAAAGATAAATCGGACACACGAAGTGTGGCTTTCAACAAAGTTGAAAGTTCTGACCAGAGCTTTGCCCGAATGTAGGGCTGGTCATAAATTACTTTGTAATTTATTGCTCGCCTATGCAACCTAGAGGGGACAAAAATATGGTACTGGTTTTTAGTGCCATATTTTTCACGGCACGAATCGGAAAGGAGTCCGATAAATTGCATAGCAATTTACATTTAGCTTGCTAAATGTTCTGCTGGTCCCTACCTTAGACTAACTGCAAGAAATGCAAGCATTTCTTTTTAGGCTGTCGGCTTTATCGACAGCCTAAAAAGAGCTGACACATTGTGCCGGCTCTTTTTGTAGTGAATTATAAAATGTAAATTTTCTAACTTTTACATTGAAATAATTATTCAGCTTCTTCCCAGTTGTGATATACGTTCTTTACGTCATCGTCTTCGTCAAGAAGGTCAAGAAGTCTGTTCATTTTCTTAATATCTTCTTCATCAGTAAGAGAAGTATAAGTCTGAGGAATCATAGTAACAGATGCTTCAGCCATAGGAATACCAGCCTTTTCAAGAGCTTCTCTTACCTGTGAAAAGTCTTCAGGGTTTGTAATGATTTCGATACCGTCATCTTCAATAGAAATATCTTCAGCACCGGCTTCAATAGCAATCATTTCAAGTTCGTCTGTGTCAATATCTTCTTCTGTAGTGTCAATAATAATCTGACCCTTTTCGTCAAACATAAAGCTTACACAGCCACTTGTACCCATATTTCCGCCACCCTTTGTAAAGGCACTTCTTACATTGGCTGCAGAACGGTTTTTATTGTCTGTAAGAGTTTCAACGATAACAGCGATACCCTTAGGACCATAACCTTCATATGTAATTGCTTCGTAGTTTACAGCTTCAAGGTTGCCGGCTGCTTTCTTAATAGCCTTGTCAATAGTATCGTTAGGCATATTGTTAGACTTTGCCTTAGCAATAGCATCTCTTAATCTTGAGTTACTTGCTGGGTCTGGACCGCCTGCCTTTACAGCAACTGCAAGTTCACGACCAATAACTGTGAAAACTTTGCCCTTAGCAGCATCGTTCTTTTCCTTCTTGTGCTTAATATTGGCAAACTTAGAATGTCCGCTCATTTTATTACCTCCAGTAAAAATAAAGTTATCATATCATCTAATTTTACCACTACATAGATAAATTTTCAATAATTTTTTTCTCACTTGAAAATATTCGAACTTTTTTTCGATTGACTGTTGCAATTTATTCCTCTGTTGTGTTATACTATTTCAAAAGCAAGTCGAAAGGAGTAATGGTTTTGAAGGCAGAAATTCTTGCAGTAGGTACAGAGATTTTGTTGGGAGATATTGTAAATACTAATGCTCAGTTTTTGGCTAAGGAATTAGCCAATATGGGCATAACTGTTCAGCATCAGGCTGTTGTGGGAGATAATCCTCAAAGGCTTAAAGAGGCTATGGAACAGGCACTTTCCAGAAGTGATATTCTTATTACAAGTGGTGGACTTGGACCAACACAAGACGATATTACTAAGGAAATGGCTGCCGAAGTATTTGGCAAAAAAATGTATCTTCATCAGGAGAGTATGGATAGACTGAAAGAACATTTCAAGGGCAGATATATGGCAGAAACAAATAATAAACAAGCCTATATGCCAGAGGGGTCTATAGTCCTTAAGAATAATAATGGTACAGCTCCCGGCTGTATTATAGAAGAAAACGGCAAAATTATTATTGTTCTCCCAGGACCTCCACGAGAAATAAAGCCTATGTTTACTGAAAGTGTTATTCCTTTCCTTGCAGAAAAGACAAATTGCACACTTTTAAGTAAAGAAATTCACGTTGTTCAAGTAGGCGAAAGCAGAGCATCAGAAATAATGGACGATATTATTAAAAATAGTACAAATCCTACAGTTGCTCCTTACGCAAAAGATAATGAAATGCTTTTCAGAGTTACAGCAAGAGGTAAAGATAAAGCAGAATGTGAAAAAATTATGGAGCCGGTTGTAAATGAAATTTACAATAGACTTGGCGACTATATTTACGGCGAAGACGATGAAACCCTTGTATCTTCAATTATGAAAATACTTGAGGAGAGAAAATGGACTTTGTCAACAGCTGAAAGCTGTACCGGTGGTATGGTTGCATCAAGAATTGTTGACTATGCCGGAGCATCAAAAGCATTTGTAAATGGTATGGTAACTTATACAAATGAGAGTAAGTCCCGTTTATTGGATGTTAAATGTGATACATTAGAGAAGTGGGGAGCAGTTTCTTCTCAAACAGCAGAGGAAATGTGCCTTGGTGTTGCAAAAGTGAGCAATACAAATGTAGGTATTAGTACAACAGGTGTTGCCGGTCCTGGTGGTGGAACTGTTGAAAAGCCGGTAGGTCTTGTGTATATCGGTGTAGCAATTAATGGCAAGGCTACAGTAGAAAGACTTGATATTCACCTAGGCTTAAGAAATAGAATAAGAAGTTATGCAACAGCAAGAGTGTTGGCTCTTTTAAGACAGGAATTATTAAAAAGCAAGTAAATCTTAGGAGGAAAATATGAAAAACAACAGTACTGAAATTAATGAGGCAAAAAATCAGGCCTTACAGACAGCAATAAGTCAGATTGAAAAGAACTTTGGTAAAGGCTCAATTATGCGTCTTGGTGAAGATGCTGCAGATAAAAGTGTTGAAAGTGTGCCAACAGGTTCTCTTTCTCTTGATATTGCCCTTGGTATAGGTGGTGTGCCTAGAGGTAGAATTATTGAAGTATATGGTCCAGAAAGTGGTGGTAAAACAACACTTGCACTCCATATGGTAGCAGAAGTTCAGAAGGCAAATGGTATTGCAGGCTTTATTGATGCAGAACACGCCCTTGACCCTTCATATGCTGCTAAACTTGGCGTAGATATTAACAATCTCTATGTTTCGCAGCCTGACGATGGTGAACAGGCTCTTGATATTGCAGAAGCTATGGTTCGTTCAGGTGCTATGGATATTATTGTTATAGACTCTGTTGCAGCCCTTGTTCCTAGAGTAGAAATTGACGGTGAAATGAGTGACAATAACGTAGGTTTACAGGCAAGACTTATGAGTAAGGCTCTTAGAAAACTTACAGCTATTGCATCAAAGAGTAATTGTATTATTATATTTATCAACCAGTTAAGAGAAAAGATTGGCGTTATGTTTGGTAATCCGGAAACTACAACTGGTGGTAAGGCTCTTAAATTCTATGCTTCTGTCAGAATAGAAGTAAGAAAGGGCGAAGCTATTAAAAATGGTACTGAAATTATAGGTAATAAAACAAAGGCTAAAATCGTTAAAAATAAGGTAGCACCTCCTTTCAGAACAGCTGAATTTGATATTATGTACGGTTTGGGTATAAGTCATGTTGGAGAAATAGTTGACTTAGGTGCAAATCTTGATATAATACAAAAGGGAGGAGCTTGGTATAGCTACGGCGATGCCAGAATAGGTCAGGGTCGTGAAAATGCAAAACAGTATTTAACTGAAAATCCTGATATAGCTCTCGAAATTGAAAATAGAATTCGTGAACACTATGGTCTTGAACCTGTTATTGACTATATTCCAACAGGTGAAGAAGTAGCAGAAAGCGAAACTGAAAAAGTAGAAGAATAATTTGGAAAGCTGATTGATATGAAAAATTTAACTAAAAAGCAAAAAGGTATTTTATTTATAATATTGGCAGCTATGTTTTTTGCCCTTATGAATTGTTTTGTAAGACTTTCGGGAGATTTGCCAACGGTGCAAAAAAGTTTCTTCCGTAATCTTGTAGCTGTTTTTGTAGCATTTGTTGTACTTATGAGGGCAGGAGTTGGCTTTAGTTATAGATGGGAAGATATGCCACTTCTTTTAACTCGTTCAATAATGGGTACAATGGGTATTTTGGGCAATTTCTATGCAGTAGACCACTTGAATATTGCCGATGCTTCAATGCTCAATAAGTTGTCACCTTTCTTTGCAGTTATTTTTTCAATATTTATATTAAAGGAAAAGCCAAAGGTTTTTCAGGTGTTAGGTGTTATTATTGCCTTTACAGGTAGTTTGTTTATAATAAAGCCTAGTATGGACTTTAGCCACACTGTTCCGGCCGTAGTTGGTATGATAGGTGGCTTAGGTGCAGGTGTTGCCTATACTTGTGTTAGAGCTTTAGGTAATAGGGGAGTTAAAGGACCTCTTATTGTGTTCTTCTTCTCTGCTTTTAGCTGTGTTGTAGTATTGCCATACTTGATATTTAACTATCATCACATGGAATGGTGGCAGTTAGGCTCTCTTTTACTTGCCGGTATAGCAGCTGCTGGTGGTCAGTTCTCTATTACTGCTGCCTATACAAATGCTCCTGCTAAGGAAATTTCAGTTTATGACTATTCACAGGTAATATTTGCTGCGATTTTGGGATTTTTCTTCTTTGCCCAAATTCCGGATATTTATTCTGTTCTTGGATATATTATAATCTGTGGTATTTCAATAATTATGTTTATATATAACGGAAAAGAAGATAAAAAAGAAAATGTGTAAAAAAAGGCTGTTTAGGATTTTCCTAAACAGCCTTTTTCTATATTATATATTAGTACATTGTTTTATCCATATTGTCGTATTCTTTGAAAAGCTCAAGACATTCTTTTCTGCCAGTTTCCAAAGTTTCAATACCTTCTTTTTCACCTTTTAATACAGCAAAGAAGTCGCTATCTCTAAAGCCAATGCTTTCTGCATCTTTAATAGTACAGCCATAGTAAACCTTTTCAATGTTTGCCCACATAATAGCAGCAGAACACATTGGGCAAGGAGCTGATGTAGTATAAAGTGTGCAACCAGAAAGGTCAAAAGTATCAAGGTTCTTGCAAGCATCGTGAATTGCCATTATTTCACCGTGGTTAGTTGGGTCTTTTTTGCTAACAACACAGTTGTGACCTTTACCTACAATTTTACCGTCTTTTACAATAACAGCACCAAAAGGACCACCGTCGCCTTTTCTTATACCCTCATAAGCTTCATCAATAGCTATTTTCATAAATTTGTCCATTTTTAAATCCTCATACTTTATTTGCTTTTGTTTTTTTGTATTTCGTAACATACTTTGCCTGTAATGCAACTTGGCAATAGTTTAGACGCAACGGCAGAAAATTTGCCTACTATACCAGGGACAATTACAGTTTTTTTCTGAAACATTTTTCTTATAGCATATTTTGATACATAGTCACTTGTTAATGGTTTCATACTAAAACTTACGCCGGCTCTTTTATTAAAACCTGTATCTACAGGACCAGGGCATAAAGCACAAATATGAACATTGGAATTTTCATGTTCAAGCTCTTGCTTTATTGACTGCGTAAGTCTTAAAACATAGGCTTTGCTTGCGTAGTATGTTGCCATAAGAGGACCTACACAAAAGCCGGCAAGAGAGGCAGTATTCAATATATAACCTCTGTTTTTCTGTCTAAAATCTCTCAAATAGAGTTTTGTCAAAATCTGAACAGCTTTAATATTAAGGTCAATTAAATTCAGTTCGTTGTTAAGGTCGCTTTTGTAAAACTCGCCAAAAGCACCAAAACCGGCATTATTTACAAGAATATCAATATTAATTCCCTTTGTCTTTTTATGGAGTAAAAAACAATTTTCCGGCTTGCTTAAATCCAAAGCTAAAACTTTAACCTTTGTATTTAACTTTTTGGCAAGTGTGCATAAAGCCTGTTGGTTTCTTGCTACAAGAATAAGTCTGTAACCTCTTTTTGCAAATTCCAAAGCCATAGAACGACCTATGCCACTTGTAGCACCTGTAATTAAAGCAGTAGTCATTATAGTTTACCTCCTTAAAAATGCCATAATTTTTTCTCGCTGGTTATTATGAGGATTTTTCAGTACAAAGTCAAGAGCTTTTGCTAAATATTCTCCAACTTCTTTTCCATGGTCAATGCCTAATTCCTTTAAATCGTTTCCATTTATGGCAAGAGATTTTAGATTACAGCAATCTCCGGCTGAAATTATTTCGTTGTACATTTCTTTTGCCTTTGATATATCTATACCTTTAACAGCACCCATGATTTCTATTTCGTGTTCTGTATTTTCACCTAAAATACTGATGAGTTTACGAAGTGAATATTTGTCTGTTATTTCAAAGTCAATGTGTTTTACAAGCTGTGAAGTAATTTTGTTTGTTTTGTTATCAGTTCTGAAACGGTGAAGTATTTTTTTTACATTGTCACTGTCCAATGTGTGGAAAACATAGGCAAGACGTACACAAATATCTTTACTTAATGTGTTTATAGTGCTGTAAGAAATGGATTTATCCTCAATTATTTGTTCTAATTCCGGCAAGAAATAAGGCAACATACCACTTTCATATAAAAGCTCAAGTCTTTCGTTGTGGTCAGAAATAATGAGTTTGAAAAATTCTTCTCTTATTCTTTCAATGCTTATGTTTTTAATAAGATGTGCATTTTCTTTAAGGGCAAGCATAGTATTTTCTTCTATTGAAAAATCAAGCTGTGCAGAAAAACGCAATGCTCTCATCATTCTTAAAGCATCTTCCTGAAATCTTTTAGATGGCTCGCCTACACCTTTTATTATAGCCTTTTTTATATCTTCCATACCACCAAACATATCTACATAACCTCTTTGGTCGTTGTAGGCAATGGCATTTACGGTAAAATCTCGGCGACTTAAATCTCCTGCCAATTTATCTGTAAAAATAACCTGTTCAGGGTGTCTATTGTCTTTGTATTCTCCGTCAATTCTGTAGGTAGTAAGTTCGTAACCTATTTTGTCAATAATAACTGTTACAGTACCATGTTCTATACCTGTGTCTACTGTATGAGGAAAAATGGCTTTTACTTCTTCTGGAAGTGCAGATGTTGTAATGTCGTAATCGTGAGGTGGAATAGCCATAAGATAATCTCTTACGCACCCACCTACGATGTACCCTTCGTAGCCATTTTTGTTAAGTTCTGAAATTATAAATTTTACCTGTTCTGGTAGTTGCATAAAAGCACTCCTTTAGTGATTTTTGTCATTATGAATTGTACCATATATAAACATTTTCTTCAAGTTTTGTAATTCAATATGCACTTGATAAATAGCTGAAAAAACGATATAATTATAACATAAAGAGAGTTTTACTGCTAATAATTCGGCAGTTTAAATAAAGTAGGTAGGAAGGTGTTTAAATGGCTAAGATTTTAGTTGTTGATGATGAAGCTAGTATTGTTACTATGCTTGCTTATAATCTAAAAAAAGAGGGCTATGACGTTGTTACAGCAGAGGACGGCGAAGTTGCCCTTGAAAAATTTGAAAGTGAAAACCCTGATTTATTGTTACTTGATATTATGATGCCTAAAATGGACGGATATGAAGTATGTCGTAAGATTAGGGAAAAAAGTAATGTGCCTATTATTATGCTTACAGCAAGAGCTGATGAAGTGGATAAGGTTGTAGGTCTTGAAATGGGTGCAGACGATTATGTTACAAAGCCTTTTGGCAACAGAGAACTTATTGCAAGAGTAAAGGCAAACCTCCGTCGTTCAGATATTGCCCCTGTGACAAATAATGAAAAAGACGGAAATAATCAAGTTTATGGCGATTTGAATATTGACTTTGACAGATATGAAGTTACAAAGAGAGGAGAAGTTATAAATCTTACTTTAAGAGAATTTGAACTTCTTACTTTCCTTGCTACTCAGACTCCTACAATTTTCACAAGAGAAAACTTGCTTGAAAAAGTATGGGGATACGAATATTTTGGCGATGTCAGAGCAGTAGACGTTACTATAAGACGATTGAGAGAAAAGATTGAAGATGACCCAAGTAAGCCAAAGTATATTGTAACAAAAAGAGGTGTAGGGTACTACTTTAATTGCTAAAGTTTTACCTATTTTACAGGTGATAGTATGAAAAGTATTCGTTGGAAACTGGTTTTTATGTATTTGTCATTGGTATTTATGGTGCTTATTTTGACAGGTACTTACATCGTAATCAGTACAGAGAATAGAGAAAAAAATAAGGCAAAAGAAGAATTAAGACAATGTGCCGTATATATTAATGAACAGGTTGTTGAACAGTACGACAGCAGATACTTTCAGAATAGTCTTGTAAATCTGTCTATAGTCAGTTCATCTCTCAAAAATGTTACAGGGCATATTTTGGATAACAAGGGAGATACTATAGCCTCCTCAACTGCCAGAGATGAAAATTCTTTCCAAAAGTATAATGACTCAGCTATTATAACAGCTCTTAATGGGGAAGAAAGTTTTCAGGACAATGGGAGAGCTGTAGATGCCAATGAACAGGTAACAAGGGTTATGTCCTATGCTTATCCTGTCACAGATGACGGTGGACAGGTTGAGTATGTTATTTATGTTCAGATGGACGCAGAGAGTTTCTACACAAGTATTAATCAGACTATAAGAACAATCTTAATTAGTGTGGTTATAGCTATAGTGTTTACAATTATTTTGGGCTTTCTTTTTGCAAATACAATTACAAAGCCTATTTCTGTTCTTACTAAAAAGGCCAATATGATGGCAAAAGGTCATTTGGAACAGAAGGTAAGTGTAAAAGGTAATGATGAAATAGGTCAGTTGACACGTTCGTTCAATACAATGGCGAAGGAATTGAGAAAAACAGTTGCAGAAATTGACGAACAGAGAAACCGTCTTGAAATTATACTTATGAATATGACAGACGGCGTTATGGCTTTTGATGAAAGAGGTCAGCTTATACACGTTAATACAGCTGCCTACGATATGCTTGAAATTGATGATTTGAATATTTCTTTTAAGTGGCTTTTGAAAAAATTAGGGCTTAAATTAAAGGATATAAAGCAGGATTCAATTTATGAAATGACGGTAAATGAAAATGGAAAATATATTTCTACTTCTATTATTTCATACTCAGTAAAGCACGATTACAACAGTTTTATTGTAGTTCTCCACGATGTCACTAAGCATAGACAGCTTGATGATATGCGTAAAGAGTTTGTTGCCAATGTAAGTCACGAAATTGGTACTCCACTTACTACAATAAAGGGCTATTCAGAATTGCTCTTAGACGGTGCTATTGACGATAAGTCTGTAGCTATGGATTTCTTAAAAGAAATAAATGTTGCAGCTGATAGAATGAAGTTGTTAAGAGATGACCTTTTGGATTTATCTCGTTTTGATACAAGAGTTAATAAGTTCAATAAGGAAAGAACCGACTTGGTTGAAATTGCAAGAGGTTGTATAAGACAGAATAAGGTTGTTGCAGAGGGTAGAGAACAGAAAATTGTATTTGATGACCCACTTATTCCTATGTATATTTACGCCGATGTGGCAAGAGTAAATCAGGTTATAACAAACATTATTTCTAATGCTATGAAATATAGTGATAAAGGCTCAGTTATTAAAATTTCAATGGGAGCGACAAGAAGTGTCTATATGCTTTCTATTTCTGATAATGGTATTGGTATGCCACCAGAGGCTCTCGATAGAATTTTTGATAGATTTTATAGAGTTGATAAAGCAAGAAGTCGTTCAATGGGTGGTAATGGTCTTGGGCTGTCTATTGCGAAGGAGATTATGGACGCCCACAGTGGTAGCATAGATGTAGTAAGCCAGTTGGGACAGGGAACAACAATGGTATTAAAGTTTCCGAAGGTGAAATAACCACTGTGGCGATGTACGCAACGAGCCGAAGACCTCCTGCCGAAGGCAGTCGGTCACGGCAGTCGCCAAATAAGTTCAAGAATAAAAGGCGAGGTAAATGTAAGAAGAACTTACAAAACCTCGCTTTTAAACCTTGAACTTGCTCGGCTCGTAGCTTGCGTGGAGATTATGGACGCCCACAGTGGTAGCATAGATGTAGTAAGCCAGTTGGGACAGGGAACAACAATGGTATTGAAGTTTCCGAAGGTGAAATAAAAAAAGGTTTCAAGCGAATAAAAATGCTTGAAACCTATTTTTGTATTATTTCAAATACAAAGCATCATTACGAGAAAGAAGATATACACAATATTGGTTCATACTTATACCCTCTTTTTTTGAGTGTTCAGCTAATGAACGGTGCAGACTACGAGGTATTCTAAGTTTAAACTGACCAGAATATTTCTCTAAGTTATTTGGTTCTTGAATTTCTATACCAGATTCGAGGGCAGCTTCAATCCAAGCCTTTTTTGCATCATTTGCATTTGCTATAGCTGTTTCTATTGTTTCACCACAAGTAATACAACCAGGAAGGTCAGGGTAAGAAACGACATAGCCACCTTCGTCTTTATCTTCTACAATTTCCATTTTGTAAGGTAATGCCATATAATAATCAATATTTTTCATTATTATTCACCTCATTTTCTATGACACAATATTATATGTGGTATTATATATGGTGTCAATATTTTTTCTATAATTTATGCTACAACCGACTTATCACATTTTTTTAAAACCACTGCTAAAACTGCTGATAAAATTCTAGCAAGAGAAATGCTCCACCACACCATAATTTGACCACCAAAGAAAGGTGGAAGAACAAGGAGGAAAATAAGCATTAAAATAGGTTCTATATATGTTAATATATATGAATAAATACTTTTTTCGGAGGCGTAAAAACCAGCAGTGATTATACGGTTTATACCTATAAAAGGAATTGCTATTAAAAATATAGGGAATACCTCACCGGTATAATGAACAACAAAATCTGATGCACCAAGTAATTTTCCCACGTCAAAACGTACCATATAAAGTGTTAATATGCCAAGAGCAGAAAGAAAAAGTGCAAAAATTAATGCTATTTTTTGTATATATTTTAAATCCTGAGTTTTTCCCTCTCCATAGTATTTACTGATTAATGGCTGACTTCCGTCACCAACACCTTGAAGTATCAAGTAAACAATTACTATAACATAGGAAATACAAGCGTAACTAGCTATTGCTTCTTCTCCACCGTAAAAAACGGAAAAACGGTTTATAAGTATAAGTGAAAAATTAGGAGATAAATCAAGTCCAAAAGGTGCAACACCTATTTTTATAATAGGTTTCCATATATTTAATGCCTTGTTTCCATATGTTTTGAAAGTGATACCTTTTTTCTTTATAAGGTACATAAGTCCTACAACCAAAGCTATAGCCTGACCGAAAACAGTTGCTAAACCAGCACCAAAAGTACCTAAATTCATCTGCCATATAAAAATATAGTCGAATACAATGTTTGAAGTAAAGCCCAGTATCATAGTTATTGTGGAAAAATAAGCTCCACCTAAATTTCTAATTAAAGGGATAAAGGCTGTACTGAAAATTTGTAAAAATGACCCCAGAACTATAACATCTATATATGTTTTGCCTTGAGTTAATACTTCTCCTTCAGCACCAAGAAGTCTTAAAAGTGGTTCAGAAAAGACATACAAAAGTATAGTACACAAAAGGCTGACAATAGCTAATAACTGCATTGTGCCACCAATAAAAGCCTTTGCCTTTTCATTATTATTTTCAGCTTTTTCAATGGAATATCTTACAGAACCACCCATACCTATGCCTATACCCAGAGCTTGAATAAGTGCAGAAATAGGGTAAGCTATGTTTATTGATGAAAGACCTATATCTCCTATACTGTTGCCTACAAAAAATCCGTCTACAATGGAGTAAATACCCGTTAAAGTAAAGGATATTATTGTAGGAATAACATATTTGAAAAATTCTTTATTTCTATTCATTTCGTCCTCCCTCTCGGAATAGCCTTACAAATTCTTCCAGCCCATCATTCATACTATCTGCTTTTTCTTTTCCCATTTGGCTAAGAGTATAAAATTCCAATTTTTTTAACTTCAAAACAATATTGCCCATAACTTCTTCGCCTTTTTTTGTAAGTCGAATAATTTTGTTTCTTTTGTCTTTAGGATGTTGTAAGAGAGTTATATATTCTTTCTTCTCAAAATCTCTCAAAATTGTATTTACAGTTTGCTTTGGTATAAACCATTTGTGGCTTATACTGCTTGGGGTACAGTTTTCCCTGTTGCTATAAATACTTTCCATAACCATAACAACATTGTTAGATAACCCCTGCTGTTTAGCCCAGTCTTCATATATAGCAATACTTTCTCTCCATAAATAGTAAAATCTGTCCAGTTCCTTCGTTAATGATAAATTATCCATACTAAACCTCCAATAGTATCATTTCGTACTAAAATGATTATAGTATGAAATGGTACTATTGTCAATGGATTAAATACTTAAGAAAATATTATATCTTACAAATTTTCTTTAATTTGCATATTGACATTGAGTTCACTCCAAGTGTTAAACTATTATTGAAAAGAAAAATACGTGACTTAAACAATAACTGTTAAATTCACAATTAGTGTGTTAGAATGAAAAGAGGAAAAGACAATGAAAAATATACTTGTAATTTCATCAAGTCCTAGAAGAAACGGAAATTCTGATTTATTGTGTGATGAATTTATTAAGGGTGCTTTAGAGGCAGGGAATAAGGTTGAAAAAGTTTTTTTAGCTGACAAGAAGATTAATGTCTGTCTTGGCTGTGGTGCTTGCTACAACACCAGTAAATGTGTTCAGAAAGATGATATGGCTGAATTAAATGACAAAATGGTAGATGCTGATGTAATTGTTTTAGCAACACCAGTGTATTTTTACTCAATGGCAGGACAGCTTAAAGTATTTATTGACCGTTGTGTGCCAAGATACACAGAAATGGCAAATAAAGAATTTTACTTTATTCTTACAGCTGCCGATACTAATGAAAAAATGCTTAACAGAACTGTTGAAGCAATCAGAGGTTTTACAGAAGATTGTTTACCAAACGCAGTTGAAAAGGGCATAATCTATGGTGTTGGTGCTTGGAATAAGGGCGAAATAAAAAATACAAAGGCTTTCAAAGAGGCTTTTGAATTAGGAAAAAATGCTTAATAAAAAAAGAGGTGCTTTTAATATGAAATATAATGACAGAAGTGAGTTTGAAAAGGTAGATTCTTTTGGTATTGGTGCTCCAAACGATGCTTATGCACAGTATTTTATTGGTAATTCTTTTTTAAAAACATTAACAGAGTTTGGCAAAGCTCCAGTATTTATGGCAAATGTAACTTTTGAACCAAAGTGCAGAAATAATTGGCATATTCATCACGCAACAAGTGGTGGTGGTCAGATTTTAGTCTGTACTGCCGGTGAAGGTTGGTATCAGGAGGAAGGTAAAGAGGCTGTTAGCCTTACACCTGGTACAGTAATTACTATTCTAGCAGAAGTTAAGCATTGGCATGGTGCTAAAAAGGATAGTTGGTTTAGTCATATAGCTGTTGAATGTCCAGGAGAAAACTGTAAGAATGAATGGTGCGAACCTGTAACTGATGAGGAATATGACAAGCTCTCATAATTTTAAGGAGTTGATTTTATGACTATTTCAGAAGTTAGTAAAAAGTATGACATAACAGCAGATACTTTGCGTTATTATGAAAGAATAGGTCTTATACCACCGGTACCTAGAACTAAAAGTGGCTTAAGAGATTATGATGAATCTTCTTGTAATTGGGTAAATTTCATAAAATGTATGAGAAGTGCCGGACTTCAGATAGAGGCTTTGATAGAGTATGTAAAGCTTTTCCAAATGGGAGATGAAACCATTGAGGCAAGAAAGCAGTTACTTATTGAGCAGAAAGAGCTATTGGAGGAAAAGCAAAGAGAAATAGCCTCTACTCTCGACAGACTTAACTATAAAATAGAAAATTACGATAGAATTGTTAAAAATAAAAAAATGTAATATTTGATGATTAGCTATTCTGTTAAAAAGCAGGATAGCTTTTTTGTAGTGAATCGGAAAGATAAATCCGATGACTTAACAAGTTAAGTCACAAATTGACAAAGTTAATTTGTTCTGAATAGTGAATCGGAAAGATAAATCCGATGACTTAACAAGTTAAGTCACAAATTGACAAAGTTAATTTGTTCTGAATAGTGAATCGGAAAGATAAATCCGATGACTTAACAAGTTAAGTCACAAATTAACGAAGTTAATTTGTTCTGAATATAATAATGTTTTTTAGTGTAATTTATAAAAGTAAATGTATAAAATTAAATATGGCTATAATAAAAGAATATAAAATATGTATATATGAATAAATTGTGAATATATATACTTGTGTCAAAAATGTTGTTAAATTATGTATTTTATAAGAAAATTTTAAAAAAGTCTTTGACTTTTCTTAATTAAATTAATGAAAGTATAATTTCAAAGTAATAATTTATATTACATTTAAAATTATTTTATTATAATTATTCCATAGTTATTTAATATGAAAAATGTTAAAAAAGTCTTTAAAATAACGGGTTTTAGAAATATAAAATAAAAAAGTTTATAAAAAGGATACATAGAAAAAATTTTATTAACTTAAATAAAAAAGAATTTATATTGTTTCTTTTAAAATCTTAAAATTTAGCGTATATATTTTTTTAATTCTAATGTTGTATACTAGTACCTCTATGAATTAACTATGTTTTATAAAAAAACATATAGAAAATTGTTAAAATTAGATATTGTAAAATTTATATTAAGGTTGTATAATGCAGGTAAGAGATATTACAAATAAGTTTATGTAATGTAATATCCATTTATAATTCTGGAAAAATGGGAAATTCAGAATTAGCTAAAGTTTATTCAAAACGGGGGGATTATTGTATGAAAAAACTTTTAGCACTTGTATTGACTTTTTTAATGAGTGCAAACTTGGTATTGTCGGTTTATGCCGGTGATGATGTTGGTGTTTCTACTCAAATAGATTATGAAGATATTGCCGGTAAATTGGATAGCACTTCAGAATCTACAACTGAAACTACAGAAATTACCACAGAAACTACAACGGAAAATGTAGTTGTAGAAGACGAAACAGAAACAACTACCTTAGTGGAATCGGAAGAAGATAACACATATGTGTGGGATTTAAGTTCAGACCGTACTAAAGACTCAGAAGAAAATGGACTTAAATTTGTAAATGGTGGTTTTACTGTTGCCGGTGGTGCTAAAATTGATGGTGTTCAGTTTAGCAACAGTATTACAGCTATAGCAAATAATGCAGGTATTGAGTTTACTCCTACATCAAAAGGTAAGTTTACTATTGCTTATAAAATAAGTAAAGGTAAAACAGGTTACATATTTGACGAAACAGTGTCAAACAAAACAGGTGGTAGTTTATATAAAAAATCTACATTTGATGTTGAAAATGGTAAAACCTATAAGGCGTATGTAAGTGGCTCTAAAATTCAGATTTACTACTTAGAATTTGTAGCAGAACAGGGAGAATCTGAGTCAACTACAGAAGGCACTACAGAATTTACAACAGAAACTACTACACAGTCACCTGTAGAATGGCCGGCAACAGAAGATGCTACATACTGGGACTTTAGTACAGACAAATATGCAGAGGGAGCTCCTGCCGGTGATGACAATGGTCTTATTATAGGCGAAAAAATGTCACCTAAAAATAGTTCTGTTGACGGAAAATATGTACAGGGTTCTACTAATCCAACTGTTAGAAACAGAGTTCCAAGTGCTGGTTCGTATTATGCCTTCACTGCCCCAACAGACGGTACATTTTATGTAAAAGTTGGTTTAGGTGGTGGAAAAACATCTTACATATGCAATAATGAAGTTTATAATGATAAGTCAAAGGATTTAATTTTTGAAGGAGCTTATAAACTTGAGGCAGGTAAGACATATTATGTGTATTCAGTTACTTCTAAGATAAAAGCTTTTAAATTTGCCTTTGTTTCAGGTGGAACAGAGGGTGAAAGTACAGAGATAACAAACGGTATTTTCACAGTAACAGATAGCAATAATAATGTTACTCAGTGTATGACTTTCCTTGAGGCTGTTACAGCTGCAAATGGTAGAACAGCAACAATTACATTAAATGAAGACTATTACATTAACTCAAATGATATTTCAAATGACAGTAATAGTTATAGTTATGGTGACAAATCCAGAGCACCTTTGATTTCGGGAATTAATACTAAGGTTACTCTTGTATCTAACGGCAAAAGACACTCTATTATTAGAGATACTTCAGATTATACTAAAACTATAACAGTACAGGTAAATCCTTGGTATAAGTATGAAGAAACATATATTTTGGAAAACTTTATAGTGGTTTCAGATGGTGCAGAACTTAATATTGGTAGTGATAACTATAATGAGGGTGTAATTTTTGATGGTGGTTTTAAGTACGATTATGATAATCAGAAGTTAAATCCTGTTATAGATGGAACTAATAAGGGTTCTGACTTTGGTGCATTTATCGGTGTTAAGGGTGGTAAGGTTGTTTTAAATAACAAAGTATCACTTGTAAGAAATTATTCAGTAAATCATAGTGTTGCGTGGAAAGCGATTGACTATGCTGTAATCAATCCTTTAGGTTCTGGTTCAGAGATTGAAATAAATGGTGCTGATATTGCATATAATCACGGTACAGGTATATTGTGTGCCAGCAATGACTGTAAAATTACAGTTAAAAAGACTGATATTTACTACAATGAAACAGTTGGTGAAAAGGGAGCAATCACTCTTAGTGATAGTGCAGATAATCTTTTGTTTTATCCTACATCAGACGCCCAAATAAGGTCAAATAAGAACTATGTTTATGTTTATGGTCAGGATAGTACAGAATTATCAAATTATCTTTCTGACATATATACATCTACAGCAATTTATCTTGATGGTAGTGTAGAAATTGGTGAGATTTGTTTGAACCAGACACAAACACCAATTTATTTTAAAGAAAGTGACAGACATAAAAATACAATTGCTGTTTCATCATATTATTATAGCTTAGGTAGCTCAACTCTTGATATTAATGTTGATGTTCCTGCTGATTCAGAGTATGCAAATGAAGAAGAAATGATAAAGTATGACCCAGGTATAATAGTTAAATCTCAGAGTGGTTACTACTATAGAGTAAGAGCAACAGGAGTTTCAAATGGTTTAGAGAATGATACTAAAACTATAAAATTCAGCAATATATTGAGAGATGTAATTATATATAGAGAAAATAATAATATTGGTGAAGACAGTGCAAGATACGGGTTTGTAGTTGCAGGAGCATTTAGCTGGGGATATGCAAACGAAGAACGTGAAGAAGCTGAAAAGAGAAAATGGGATGCTGTCGGCTTTGACGTTGTTTCCAGTGAAGATGAAAATTTTGACCCATCTTCTGCAGAACCATTGTTTGTAAATACGAATGTAGCTTACTATGATGGTTTTATCTGGGGCAATGAAACTATACTTCCAGCAGAAGATACAGAAGGTGAAAATATGTATTTTGTTGAAAATCCTATAACAGGCTGGGCTCTTGACGGAAGATGTTCACCTGTTCTTAACGGAGATATGCAAAATTCTGCTTATTGGGCAGAACGTGCTAAGGGTGTTTTTGGCTTTGAAGTTAAGAATTTATCAGCTAATATAAAGTTTTATGTTAGAAAGCACTATATAGCATCTGCTGAAAATACAGATGGTGATTACATCACAGATTGGATTTTTATTAACACACCTTCTCTTTATACTACAAGTTATGCAGATATAGTAGATGATTAAAATAAGCATTAAAATAGGGGGATATATAGAATTATGAAACGGGAATATGTTACACCAGAAATTAGCATAACTAATTTTGATATTTGTGATAAGACAAATTATGTTAGTATTAGTGCCAACTATGGTTTTTCCGGTAAAAATAAGTATAGTACAGTAAATCGTTTAAATTCTTAATTTAAAAAATATAAAGACTCTGTTTAGCCGATTGGGAAGACTGAACAGAGTCTTTTTTTTATAGAAAGAAGAAAAGGGTATATTTTTAAAATATACCCTCTGAACAGAGTCTTTTTTATAAGTAAATTTACTTTATATTTACAACATTGTTAATAGCTGAATAAAAAGATACACCATTTGCACGGAGTACGTCTAGGCTGTATATTGTAATGGTATTTATATATGTATTTACGCCGTTTGAATTAATAGAGCCTGAAGCATTTAATATATAATATTTGCCATTAACCTTGCCTAAATAGAGCATTTCGTGTCCTTTAAATTGCAATATTGCTCCTGCTGGAGTATTGTCAAGAACTACTGACTTTTCGTAATCAGTCATATTTGCCACACTTTGTGCAGTAGGAATTTTGCTTTGTGTAGAAACATCTCTTGGTAACTTAAATCCAAAGCAACTATACACTGACATTACTAATTCTGAACAATCTCGAGAATTAAGAGAACCACCCCAGCCATATCTGTTGCCTAAATATTTAAAGGCTAGGTCTAAAGTGTTTTTTCTAGTGTAATCTAAGTAACCAACATGTACATCTCGGTTTACAGGTACAAGAGCTAATTTTGTACCATAACTACCGTCAGAGTTTCTTACAGGTATCTTAACAGTGTAATTAAACCAGTTTGTTCTATAGTAGTTATAGTGCAAATTTTCCTGCTTAACAAGCTCTAGTTTTGTACCCATACCCAGAAATTTTTCGGATAAGCTTGAATCTACTTCGTCTTTTTCAAGACGGATATTAGGTGCTGTAACAACAATAAAGTCTTTTAGATTTTTAGCATTTAACCATTCTTCTCGACTTTGGCATATTGCTATATCATTGTTGGAAACCCAGCCGTTGTAATAATCACATCTTATATATGAGAATTTCTTATCGGCTGTTTGGAAGTATACTACAACAGGTGTATTAACTTCCATTGAAGTTGCAGAATTTTCATTCCAATCCCATTGGTCTTTACGCCATGACCAATTTGCAGAATCCGGCTGGTATTTGAGAACTGTTCTATTTACAACAATGCCATATTTTAAAGTCATACTGATAGAAACATCACTATTTTTAATATTGTTTCTAATATTCTGTATATAATCTTTAGACATAACATTTCCGTTTATGTAAAATGTGTTGTTTAATGTAAAGTTAGAAAGGTTGTTTACCATTTCTACACCATTAAAATTTTCATTAACACATTCAAGGTTTGCCATATTTGTTCCGGAAGTGTTAATTATGCTTTTATTAAAATTTTCAATATCACTGCTGTTCATAATGATTTTGTCTGGTTCAGCAATTTTGGAAGTCCAGTAACTTGAATTGCACATTTCAGGTGAAACTGAATTAGCAACATTGTAGCCTGTATCTGCCATAGCAGACGTTGAAAACAAATTAAAAATAATAAATGTTGATAAAAATGCTTTAAATAACCTTCTCTTTTTCATAGGCAACCTCCTTTAATTTAGGGAAATTAATTTAATTACAATATTATTATAACATATAAATAGCAACAACATAGCAACAAATTACAAAAATGCCAATATTGAAAATATGTAAATAAGGGGAGGCTTTATGTTCATAAAAAAATACCCATTTCCACAACAAGGAAACGGGCATTTTTTCTATTTTTCTATAATGCTATAATCTCTATCGCTGAAATAGCTATCTTTTAATCCTTCTGTAACGTATATTTTACCGTCAGTTGTAATAAACACAGCTTGGAAATCCTGATTTTCTCTCCAATATTCCGTAGCTTTATCAAGTCCCATTACAAATAAGGCTGTTGAAAGGCCGTCGCCCTCAATACCTTTATCAGTTACTATAGTTACAGAACTTAAACCACTTGTTGCCGGCTTTCCTGTCTTAGGGTCAACGATGTGTTCATAAGTTACACCGTCTTTAACAAAGTATCTTTGATAACCACCGGAAGTTATAACAGCTTTGTCAGATACCTTTACACCACCAACATATTTATTTTGGTCAAAAGGGTCTTGTATGGCAACTTTCCAAAGATTGCCGTCAGGCTTTGTTCCTAAAGTTTGAACATTACCACCTAATGAGATAATTGCTGATGTTACTCCTTCGTCTTTGAGGAGTTTTATAACAGTATCAGAGGTATAACCTTTGGCAATACCACCTAAATCCACTTGTGTTTCTTTAGGCTTAGAAATAACATTATCTTTGATTGATACCTTGCTATAGTCTACAGTTTTTAAGGCATTTTTTATTTCATCTTCTGTAGGTACATAGAATTTTTGATTATAAAAACCCCATAAATCCATAACAGGGGCAATAGTAATATCAAATGCACCACTTGTCTTTTTACCAATATTAAGTGCTGTTTCAACAATATAAGCTGTTTCATCAGTAAGCTTAGTTTCTTCATTGTTGTTTACGGCATATATTTCACTTTCCTGACTTCCACGTCTTAATTCTTTGTCTATTTCATTAATTTTCTTTTCAGCATCGTTTAAAACATCGGAATTATCAGTATAGGCTGTTAAATCCATAATTGTATCCATAGCATATACAGTTTTCTTTTGTTCTTGAATTTTACCTGAACTACAGCCTGTAAGTAGCAATGAACCTACAAGTAATGGAAGTAGAATTTTCTTTGAAAACAATCTCATCTCAAGTACCTTTCTGTCGTTGTATAAATTTAGTTAGAAGTAGCTAACTACACCTAAAACAATCTATCATATTATTAAATTAATGTCAACAGTTTGGCATAAATTTAAACAATAATTAAGGGTGTGCAAATCTGCACACCCTCTCTAAACTAATATAATTTATTCAGCAACTGTTTCGCTTTCAGTTACTTCTTCAACAATAGTTTCAGCAGTAGCTTCTTCTGTAGTTTCCTCAGTTACTTCTTCAGTAGTTTCTTCTGTTTCAGCGACAGTAGTTTCATTTACTACTACGGCCTTAGTTTCGTCAACTTCCGGTAAAGCAACAGCAATTACATCAGTTATATCTGATGTACTGTCCTTTACAACATCTTCGAAAACTGTAGTATTGTCTTCTGTTTCAGTAACAACTGCTTTTTCTTCGTTGTTTTCTTCAGCAGTTGTGCTAACTGCGTCAGCAGGAGCATAGTGTACAGATGCAGTCATACCTAACTTGTCAGCATCATTGTAATCTAAAGTAGGGAATGTTACAGTATACTGTGTATCTTTCTTAAGGCTGTCCTTAACATTTTCAAAAGTAAGTGTAAGAACATTACCGTTTACAACAACCTTACCATTTTCAGCTACAGTATTTCTGCCTTCGCCGATAGTAATATTAGCAGTACCGTTAGCAACAGCATTTACAAGGCTTTCAGCATATGTAGCATTGTTAATATCGTAGTTTAATACTAAATCAGTACCGTTTGTAATTTCGCTTACATCATCGTCATCACCCTGCATTTTAAGAGGAGAGTCGAGGTCAAATCTAGCACTAGATTCAAGAACAACGTCCTTGTAACCGTCAGCAACTAAAGTAATTCTGTACTTACCGTTGCCAAATGCCTTAAATCTATCGTAGCTGTTAGTTACAGCAACTTCAACAACAGGACCGTGGTTAGGAGAAATCCATAAGTCAGATGCAAACTTAGCACCAGCAACAACAGGAGTAGCAGTACCATCTTCGCCTAAGTATTCAATCTTAGCACCCTGAACATTGTAAATATAATCCTTAAATTCGCCAACCTTACCGGCAACAGCTTCATCAGTATTAATATTCTTATGAGCTGGGTCATCAGCTTTCATATTTGCATAATCATCGAAGTAAACAAGGAAAGTAACATCGCCAAATCTCTTAGCATACTTTGTGTTTACAGTAAATTTATTGTCATCATTTGTGTTAGCTTCAGAATAGTTACCAACATTCTTTACAGAAACATTGTCATTAACAACTCTCTTGCCGTAAAGACCATTAGCATTTAATTCCTTGTAAGCATAAACATTGTTTTCGTTTAAGTCAGCATCAAAGTTTAAAGATGCAATTTCGTCAGAAACCTTCTGAGCCTGTGCTTCGTAACCAGAAACATTCTTTAAGATTTCAGCATTAACAGCCATATCCTTAGAAACAGAAACAACAACATCTTTAATACCAGTAGCAGTTATTTTACCATTGCTACCTCTGTTAGAAGAACCGTCATAGCCAAAGTCAGCCTTTGCATTGTCAGGTCTTACAACAGTGTAAGCACCATTTTCATACTTGATAGAGCTAGAGAAAGGAGCCATTTCGCCATTGCTATTTAAAGCATTAACAGCCTGTGTAAATGATAATCTACCTAAACCGTAACCAGTAGTAGCTCTTGAAACAGCATCGTACATACCGGCATCAGTGTCAGCACCAGTAGCAGCATATTTGTCGTCAGCACTCTGAGTAGTAGTATAGCTGTCAGGAATTTCAGCTACAGTACCGTTCTTAGCAAATTCAGTAGAAAGAGTACCGTTGAAACCATCACTTGTTTCAGCATACCAGTATTCGCCATAAGTTAAAGTCTTCTTAGCAAACTTGTAACCAGAAAGAGTAGTGTCACTGTACTTAACAATAGTCTTTTCAGCATTTACAGCAGTAGGTGTAACAACAGTACCATTGAAAGTAAATGTATAATCAGACATTGGCTTTTCAAGTGTAGCTACATAGTAGTCAGTACCGTCTACAGTTACCTTATTCTGGCTTTCAAGAGCAACAGCTGTAGTAGTTTTAGTAGTTTCTTCAGTTGTTGTTTCTGTAGTAGCCTCTGTTGTCTTAGTGTTTGACTTCTTGCTACTGCTTGAAGATGAGCCACCACCAGCAGCCTTTATTGAATTTTTGCCAACGAAAGTAGTAGTTTCAGTTGAGCTTTCTTTTGTAGTATCTACAGAAGTATCTTCTGCATCAGTAGTTATTTCTGTGCTTTCTTCATCAGCACCAAATTTATTTTCGCAGTTGTATAAAAGCTGTGCAAATTCTTCTCTAGTAATGTTGGTCTTTGGATTTAATTTACCATTACTACCGTTTACAATACCATTTTCAACTAAAGCTGAAACAGCATTTACAGCCCAGCTTGAAACAGTTGAACCGTCAATAAAAGCTGAAAGGTTACCGTTTTCGCCAGAAAGGTCATAAGCTCTAGCAATAATTGCCATTACTTCTTCTCTGGTAATGTTGTCATTTGGTCTGAGCTTGTTGTCTGAACCCTTGAAAAGACCGGCGTCTACAGCCTTAGCTAAATCATCGTAGTACCACTGACTAGCATTAACATCAGTATAAGAACCAAGGTCTGCCTTGTTTTCTAACTTTAATACTCTTGCAAATATAGATGCTACCTGAGCTCTAGTTGCAAGACCTTGAGGGTTTAATTTACCGTTACTACCCTTAATGTAACCGTTGTTTACTGCATAAGTCATAGCAGCATTAGACCAACCAGTAGGCATATCTAAATAATCTTCTGCAAAAGTCTGCATTGAAGATGCCATCATAGTAAGAACTATGCCTAAAGAAAGCACTCTCTTTTTCATATTTTCCTCCTTTAAATAGTTAGCAAAAGCTAACAACACATCAAAAAAATAAATGCCTATTTCTAAGCATTTTATTATTAAAAGTAGAAAAAATTTCAAAAACTATAAGTTGTTTTTAATATTTTTTCTACTAAAAATTTGACTAAATAATACAATATTTAATTAATGTATGTCAACCAGCTTTTTGATGTTTTATTTTCAATTACTGTAGTATGGTATATAATTTACCTTTATTGAAAAATCTTATCAATTTCGGAGAAAAATTTTTAATTGTGCTTGTATTTTGTTTCAAGTCTTTTTATTAAAAGCTGTGCTACAATACCTGTAAATATACCGGATATAATACCGGATATAAATAAAAGTGGAAAATAGAAAACTATACGCCAAGTACCGGTTAATATAATAGCGACAATAATCTGCCCCAAGTTATGGCCAATAGCACCGAAAGCACTTATTACCCAAAGTTTGTCCTTTTTTAAGAATAAAGAAAAAAGAGACATAACAGCAAAACTAAAAATACCACCGGCTATACTGTATAAAAAGGAAGTCATTTGACCGGCAAATATACTGCTTATAACTATACGAAGTATAAGTACAGTAAAGGCGTCTTTTTTGTTGTAGAGGAGTATTATTACAAGGGTAATAATATTTGAAAGTCCCATTTTTATTCCGGGTATTGGAGTAAGAGGTGGAAGTTGTAATTCCAAAACAAATATTATTATTGCTATTGTTAAAAGAACAGATAACTGAGTTAATCTTCTGACATTGTAGCCTGTTGAATTATTTGTTTCCTGCGATTGCATCAAAATCACTCTCCTTATCCACTATTGTAATTGATAATCTGTGAGGTAAACACACTATAGGGATTACACTGTCAGAAATATAGCCAGTATTTACACATATTTTGTCAGCACAGTCAGCATCAATAATGGCAATTTTTCCTTGTTCTACTCTTATTGTATTGCTGTGTTGTCCGTCACTTGTTTTTATCTCAAATTCGTAAGGGTCTGTTACAGCATTTAAGTCTATTTCTTTTATTATTTTTCCGTTTTGGCGAATAACAGCATTTTTATGTTCTCCACCAACATTGTTCATTACTATCCATACTATAGCTGAAACAATGCAGAGAACAGCAAAAATAATAATCCATTTTAAATTATCTTTCATAATATAATCAATCCTCATCGTTAGCATTGACTAACATTCTATCATTACTAAAAATCAATGTCAATATTTATGACTATGTTTATGATTATAATTAAAAAAATATTGACAAGAAAGTTCAAGTGATGTAGACTTAGTTAGCGAAAACTAATTAAGTTGTAATAAGCTAATTATGTAAGGAGAATTGTATATGCGTTTAGGTTTAACAGAGTTAATATTTATTTTCGGCATTATTTTAATTGTGTTTGGTCCTACAAAGTTACCTACATTAGGTAAGTCTATGGGCGAGGCTATTAAAAATTTCAAAGATGGACTTAATAAAGTTGAAGTAAAAGATGAAAACACAAATGAAACAAAATAATGATGGAGCAATGCCAATTACTTCCCATTTATTGGAACTGAGAAAAAGGCTTGTAATAATATTTTTGACGGTATTAGTATTTTCGTTTATTTCCTTTTTGTTTTCAGAGGATTTGATAAAAAATCTTATGTCATTGTCAAAAGGTTATAAATTTATATACAACACACCGGAAGCATTAATAATTCAAAGTCTTAAACTTGCTATAATGTCAGGAATTGTGCTGTCTAGTCCAGTTATATTTTTTAATATTTGGATGTTTGTTTCCCCAGCTCTTAAAGTTACTGAAAGAGTAGTAATAACTATTATTTTTACATTGGGAGTGGTTTTATTTTTAATGGGTTGTATCTTTGCCTACTACATAATAATTCCCTTTGTGCTTAAATTCTTTGTTGAGTCAAACTCTATATCAGAACTTCAAGCCTATGTTACTTTGGAGGGGTACATATCCATAATTGTAAGTTTCTTTATAGCCTTTGGACTTGTGTTTGAATTACCGGTAGTTTTGCTTTGCCTCGATATAGCAGGAATAGCAAGACGAAATACTTTTGTAAATATGAGAAAATTTGCAATAGTTATTATTTGTATTGTGTCAGGTATTATTACACCACCTGATGTATTTTCTCTTATTGTTACAGCAATTCCAATGGTTATTTTATTTGAATTAAGTCTTTTTATAATGTATTTATATGAGAAAATCACGAAAAAGAACTAAAAAACACCTGTACTGAATTTTTTTCCAGTACAGGTGTTTTTCTATCTCTTTGTATAATAAGTGTGTAAATATTTGTGGGCAGTATTTGAACAAGGGAGAGTAAGATACTTTTCATATATAGCCTTAAGGCTTGAATTTTCGTGACATTTTCTGATTTTGTTACTTCTGTCACTTTCGTAAAGACCTTTACTTCTCAATGTTGTGTTACCACTGTATAAAGGTGTACCACCACCACCTACACAGCCACCAGGGCAAGCCATAATTTCTATAAATGTATATGGGCTTGTACCGTTTTTAACTTCGTCTAATACTTTTTCAGCATTTTTAATACCGTTTACAACACAGGCTTTTATAGTTTGGTCCTTTATTTTAATTTCAGTATGCTTTATACCGTCACTACCACGCAACTGCTTAAATTCAACGTCAGTAAGTATTTCTCCGGTCATAAGTTCGTACATACTTCTTATGGCAGCCTCTGTAACACCACCACTTGCACCGAATATTCTACCAGCACCTGATGTATTTCCGAATAATGAATCGTATTCGCTGTCTTGAAGTTTTGCAAGATTTATGCCTTTTGACCTTAAAAGCTTTGCATATTCTCTTACAGTAAGAACAGCATCTACGTCACGACCACCTTCTGTGTACATTTCAGGTCTTAGTGCCTCGTGCTTTTTAGCTGTACAAGGCATAACAGCTATGTGATATATATTATCTTTTCCAAGATAGTTTTTAATAAGTGCACCTAACATTTGCTGAGGTGACTTGCAACTTGAAATATTGTCAAAAAGGCTAGGATAATTAAGTTCAGCATAGTTTATCCAACCAGGGCAACAAGATGTAATCATAGGAAGAACGCCACCGGTTTTAATTCTAGTTATAAGTTCTGTAACTTCCTCCATTATTGTAATGTCAGCACCGAAATCTGTTCTGAAAACATAATCACCAAGCATTTTAGCTGATGTAGCAATTTTACCTGAAACATTTTCTCCGGATAAAAGACCAAATTCTTCGCCTAAAATGTTTTGTGAAGATGGTGCAAACTGCCATACTATTGTTTTTCCACTGTTTAAAGCTGTTGTTACCTTTTGAAGTGCATCGTTTTCGGCAATAGCACCAGTAGGACAGACCTTACTACATTGACCACAACCAATGCACTTAGTTTGGCTCAAATCGTATCCACCAATAGTGTCAGAGTATGTTTTGCCATTTTCAGTTTTTAATTCTAATATGTTTATGGCTTGAGTATTTTTACAGACATCAACACATTGACCACAGCCAATACACTTTGAAATATCTCTTATTATGGCATTACTTGAAGTATCGGCAACAGTTGAAACTGTAGATTCTGTATCCACAAGAGTATCACCAAATACATTTTTACCAAAAGCCCATAGAGATGCAAAGCCAGCAGCATTAATAGCTCCCAACTTCAGAAACTCTCGCCTTGATATATTTTTACTCATATATTACCTCCGTTAGAAAACTAGCATAATTACATAGTTTGCCTATGCTAACTTAATATATTTTAACTATTCTTAATACCTATGTCAATATTGCTTAATCAATAAAACTTCTCAATTAGCTTTGTTGACATAACAAATTTATTATACTATACTCTAGTGTGGTTACTATTAGATAACTAGGTTAGTACAATCTAACCTAAATTCAGAAATGGTTTATTTAATATAGATGTTTTATATTAAAAAACTAAATATAATATATTTAAAAGGAGGAATATTAAAATGCTGTTTAAAAATAAAAAAATGAGCAGAATAGTTGCTTTATTATTAACAGCAGCCTTGAGTTTTTCCACTAATTCTTTTGTTTTTGCTGGAGAAAATTCAAGTTCAGTTCTTTTAGGCGATGTCAATGGAGATGGTAAAGTAAATTCAGATGATGCGTCATTAGCACTTAGTTATGTACTTAAGCCTAACGAGGTACAGGGCTTTAATGCCGATGTAGCAGATGTAAATGGAAATGATGTTATTGACTCTGTAGACGTTGCTTTAATTTTACAAAAGGCTTTAGACTCTAGTTTTAAGTTCCCTATTGAAGATGTACCTACAGTAACAAATGTTACAAACTGGAAGGAATTTAAGACAGCTGCTGCAACTGCAAAGGAAGGCGATACAATAAGTCTTTCAAATGATATTTCAGCAGACGGTTCAGCAATATTTGATGTAGATGGCGTATCAGGTGCAACACTTGTAGTAAAAGAAAAGAATGTAACAATTCTTGGTAACGGACATACAGTAAAGTCAGACGGTACTAACACATTTACATTTGATTTTGACGGCGGGGCTAATGAAACAGCCGGCACTTCAGGTGCAAAGGGTGTTAATGTTAAGGACCTTACTATTGACGGTGCAAGCTTTAAGAAGAAAATCGGTGGTGGTATGTTCCTTGAAGCCGGTGCAGATGTTACACTTACAAATGTAACAATGAAGAATTGTAATGCAGGTGCTACATCAGCATTTAATGGTGGTGGTGCAGTTTATGTAAACTACCATAGAGGAGAAACTCCAACACTTACAGCTGTTAATTCAACTTTCGAAAATAATAGCGTAGGCGACGGTACAACTGGTCGTGGTGGTGCGATTTACGGTTCTACAGGTAATGTAGTATTAGAAAATTGTACTTTCAAGGGCAACAAGGCAGGCTACGGTGGTGCAGTTGCTATGGACGGTAAACTTGTAAATTCAGGTGAAGAAGTAAATGGTTCACTTTCAGTAACTGATTGTACATTTGTTGACAATGACGGTGTCAACGGTGGCGATGATATTTACATTTATGAAGGTACATCAGCAGGCAAGAAGGGTAAGGTTCTTACTTCAAATATTGATGTTAAAAATATCTCTGGTACTTTTAGTGGCGAAACTACTGATGATTTCAAGGATTATGATGTTGTTTACTCAAGATATTACGCAGATACATATGTTGGAGATAAGACAAAGACAGCACCAAAATTTGACGGTGTAACTGTTCACGATATTACATTCCCAACACAGGATAGAGATACTCTTGAAGTTCCTACTACAACAACTACTACAACTGAGAGTACAACAGAAACAACTACACAGACAACAACAACTACTACAACTGAGACAACAACAGAAACAACAACAACTACTACTACAGAAACAACAGAAGCAACAACTGCTGTATATAAGGGTAGCGAAACAGTTGAAGTGTATGGTTACGATGTTAAGGTAGCTGTAGCAGTAGACGGAGATGGCAAGATTATTTCTGTATTAGACGATAACACAGATACACAGGATATGTTTAATGAAATGTTCTATAGCAAGGCTATAGCTATGTTTAAGAATTTCATAGGCAAGACAGCTAGTGAACTTGATGATGTAGATGGTGTATCATCAGCAACATATTCTTCAAATGCTATAAGAGGAGCTGTTAAGAATGCTCTTAGCTCTATTCCAGCATCATTAGACCTTTCTTCTAACTTTGTATCAGGTGGTGCTGTAAATGCAAATAGTAGCTTTGCTGAAGTTGCATTAAAGAGTAGTAATGATAGTGCCAATATATTCTATACAACAGACGGTACAGAACCTAATGAAAATTCAAATAAGTATGACGGTAGCATAAAATTGACTGCTGCTGATATAACTTCATCATCAAAAAAAGTGGTGGACTGATTACTTTAAAAGCAATAGCTGTAAAGGATAATGCAAAATCTTCTGTTTTAGAGCAAAAAGTAATTTTTGCTGACGAATTAGACGGAAAATATGAAGACGGTACATATGGCAGTCCTTTGAGAAGTTATGTTGGAAAGGATACAGTTTCAGTAACAGTATCTGACGGATTAATAAGGTCTATAAATGTAAAGCCTGTTTCAGGAGAAGTAGACCAAGACCTTATTGACGAATTGCTTATTAACCAGTGTAGAGATATTAACTATAGTAGTCAAAATCAAGACTATGTAAATAGAATTTACGAGGTCTTGTATGGTCATTTTGAAAACGATAGTTCAGAGCCTACAATTCCGGAAATAAGCTATACAAAAACTAATGACATAATAACAGTTACTATTACAGGTGGAAGTAATGTGTATTACTCCATTGATGGCTCAACACCATCAGTGTTGTACACAAAGCCTGTAGTTATAAACACTTCTGATTATAATGATGTGGATAAAATCAGAGTGCGTGCTGTAGCTGTTGACGGTAATCAGTCCTCCGAAGAAAAACAGTTGGATATTTATACAAATACCAATGATATATTAAATTCAATAAGTTTTTACCAGAAAGCTTTTGAATAAAAGGCATTAAAAAAATCACTCCGAATAAAATAGTTTCGGGGTGATTTTTTATGTTACAAAAATTAAAAACAGCATTTAAAAAGTTGCTAAACAATAAGAAAGTGCCAGTTGTTACCCTTGGGGTAGCAGCACTTTTAATTTTAACTGCCGGACTTTTTACACCAATGACACAACCAACAACTGCATCAAAGAAGAAATTGCCTATATACTGCGTAGATACACAGGGTAAAAAACAGGTTTCTATATCCTTTGATGCTGCTTGGGGAGCAGGTAGGTGGGGAAGGAAAAGTTGTATTTTGTATTTTTAGTACAAGCTATATATTTAGTAAAATATGTCCATAAAAGTAAATAAATTGTTAAATTTAGTCGAAAGTCCGATTTATAGGATATATAATTTGATATTATATAAGTAACATAAAAAATTTAAGACAAGGTGGGGTTATTATGAATATTTATGAAAATTTTACTAATATGTATCAGGTAAATAAGACTATAAGAATGGGGTTAAAGCCAATATGTAAAACTGATGAAAATATTGCTAAATTTCTTGAAGAAGATAAGGAAAGAAGTGATAAATACAAGATAGCTAAAGAAATAATTGATAAGGAAAATAGAGCTTTTATAGAGGATAGATTAAAGGATTTTTCAATTTCAGGGTTAGATGAATATTTGGAATTGCTTAAACAAAAAAAGAATTTAACAAAAAATCAAAATGAAATGAAAAAGGAAATTTCAAAACAGTTAACAGAAGTTCAAAAGAAAATGAGAAATGAAATTTCAACACAGTTGGAAGGCTTCCCCAAATTTGATAGTAAATATAAATTCCGATATATTACAGATAAAGAAGATATAAAAATTTTAGAAGATTTTAAAAATAAAAAATTTACTACTTACTTTAAAGGATTTAATGATAATAGAAAAAATGTTTACTCTAAAGAGAATATTTCAACTTCTATTGGACATAGAGTTGTTCACGAAAATCTTCCAAAATTTATTTCAAATTTTAGAACTTTAAATAAAGCAATAGAGGTGTTTGGAACAGGTAAAATAAATGAAGATTTTAAGAATAATGGAATTAATGTTACAGTTGAAGAACTTATTAAAATAGATTATTTTAACAAGGTTTTAACTCAATCAGGAATAGATTTGTATAATAATTTGATAGGTATTTTAAATCAAAATATAAATCTATATAATCAACAACAGAAAGTAAAAAAGAATAAAATTGGAAAGTTAGAAATATTATATAAGCAAATTTTAAGTAAAACAGATAAAGTATCGTTTATTGAAGAATTTACTGAAGATAACCAGCTTTTGGAATGTATTAATGAATATTTTAAAGAAAAATGTAGTTTGATAACTGTAGATTTAAAGGATTTACTTGAAAATATTGATACTTATAATTTGAATGGTATTTTTATTAAAAGTGATAAGTTTTTGGGAAATATATCTAATTATTTATATAAAGATTGGTGGTATATATCAAATCTTATAAACGAAGAATACGATTATAAACACAAGAATAAGGTAAGAGATGATAAGTATTATGAAACAAGAAAAAAAGCTATAGATAAGATTAAATATTTTTCTATAGGACATATTGATGAATTGTTAAAAGATAAAAATGTTCTTGCGGTAGAAAACTATTTCAAAGAAAAGATAAATTTAGTAGTAAAAGAATTTAATGCTTATTTAAACAAATTTAATGAATATAAGTTTATAAATGAGCTAAAAACTGATGAAATTGCTGTCGAAATAATAAAAAATTTATGTGATTCAATAAAGAATGTACAGGGGATAGTAAAGCCTTTAATAGTTATGGGAAATGACAAAGACGATAGTTTTTATGGGGATATTAATTATATATGGGACGAGCTTAATAAGTTTAATAAAATATATAATATGGTTAGAAATTATCTTACAAAAAAGGATTACATAGATGAAAAAATTAGACTTACTTTTAATAACCCACAATTATTAGGTGGTTGGAGTTATAACAAAGAAAGCGACTACTCATCTTTTATATTAAAAGATAATAAATATTATTATTTAGCAATAATGAATCCCAATTCAAAAAGTAAATTGAAAGATTTAGAGAAACCGGAAAATGATGAAGATACTATTTACAAGATGAAATACTACCAGGCTAGTGACCCAGCAAAAAGTATTCCTAATTTAATGGTTATAAATGGAAAAACTAAAAAAAAGAATGGCAGGAAAGTTAATGGCGAAAATATAGAACTTGAAAGATTAAGAAATGAATATTTACCTACAGAAATAAATGAAATAAGAAAGAGTAAGGCTTATTTAAGAAGTAGTAGCAGTTTTTCGGATGAAGCTTTGATTAAATATATTGACTATTATAAGGAAAGAGTAAAGGAATATTTTAATGAAATAGATTTTAAATTTAAGGAAACTTGTGAGTATAAACAATTTAATGAATTTGCTGAAGATGTTAATTTACAGGCATATCAAATTTCATTTATAGGAGTTTCAAAAAAATATATAAAATCATTAATAGATGATAATAAAATTTATTTATTTAAAATATATAATAAGGATTTTTCTGAAAATAGCAAAGGAATACCTAATCTTCATACTTTATATTTTAAAATGCTATTTGACAAAGAAAATCTTGAAAATCCTATTTATAAACTTAGTGGAAATGCTGAAATGTTTTTTAGAAAAGGAAATCTTGATTTAGATAAAACAACTATACATCATGCTAACAAGCCAATAAATAACAAAAATCCTAATAATAGAAAGAAACAAAGTGTATTTAAATATGACATAATTAAAAATAGAAGATATACAGTTGATAAATTTGCATTACATATGTCAATTACTACAAATTTTCAAGTATATGAGAATAAAAATGTTAATGAAACCGTAAACAGAGCTTTGAAATATTGTGATGATATTTATGCCATAGGTATAGACAGAGGAGAAAGAAATTTATTATATGCTTGTGTAGTAAATTCAAGGGGAGAAATAGTAAAACAAGTTCCTTTAAATTTTGTAGGTAATACAGATTATCATCAATTACTTGCAAAAAAAGAAGAAGAAAGAATGAATAGCAGGAAAAATTGGAAAATCATTGATAATATAAAGAATTTAAAGGAAGGATATTTAAGTCAGGCCATACATATAATAACTGACCTTATGGTTGAATATAATGCTGTACTTGTTTTAGAGAATTTGAATTTTAGATTTAAAGAAAAACAAATGAAATTTGAAAGTAATGTTTATCAAAAATTTGAAAAGATGCTTATTGATAAATTGAATTTCTTAGTTGATAAAAAGCTTGATAAGAACGCCAATGGTGGATTGTTTAATGCGTATCAATTAACAGAAAAATTTACAAACTTTAAAGATATGAAAAATCAAAATGGTATAATATTTTATATTCCTGCTTGGATGACAAGCAAAATTGACCCAGTTACAGGATTTACAAATTTATTCTATATTAAATACGAGAGTATTGAAAAGGCTAAAGAGTTTTTTGGTAAGTTTAAATCAATAAAATTTAATAAGGTAGATAACTATTTTGAATTTGAATTTGATTATAATGATTTTACTGACAGAGCTCAAGGTACAAGGTCTAAATGGACAGTTTGTAGTTTTGGCCCTAGAATTGAAGGTTTTAGAAATCCTGAAAAAAATAATAGTTGGGATAGTAGAGAAATAGATATAACAGAGAAAATTAAAAATTTACTTGATGATTATAATGTATCTTTAGATGAAGATATTAAAGCTCAAATTATGGATATAAATACTAAGGATTTCTTTGAAAAATTGATTAAATATTTTAAACTTGTATTGCAAATTAGAAACAGTAAAACAGGTACAGATATTGATTATATCATTTCTCCGGTTAAAAATAAGCAAAATGAATTTTTTGACAGTAGAAAGCAAAATGAAAAAATGCCTATGGATGCAGATGCAAATGGTGCTTATAATATTGCTAGAAAAGGCTTAATGTTTATTGATATAATAAAAGAAACTGAAGATAAAAATTTAAAGATGCCTAAATTGTTCATTAAAAATAAAGATTGGTTAAATTATGTACAAAAGAGTGATTTGTAATGGAAAATCCTATAATAGCATCAAACTTAAATGATTTTATATTTTGTCCTGTTTCCATATATTTTCATAATTTATATGGAAACAGGGATGTATTATCGTACCAAAAAGAAGTACAACTTAATGGAACAAGCGTACATAATAATGTTGATAACGGAGAGTATTCTACAAGGAAAGATATTGTAAGTGGTATTTCAGCATACAGTGAAAAGTACAATATTATATGTAAAATAGATATTTATGACAAAAGTAAGAAAATACTTGTTGAAAGAAAAAACAAAATAAGTAAAATTTATGATGGTCAAATTTTTCAAGTATATGCTCAGTATTTTGCATTAAAAGAATTGGGATATGATATAGAAAAAATAAAAATACATAGCATTTCTGATAACAAAAATTATTATATTAACCTTCCTGATGATGATATTGAAATGTTTAACAAATTTAAAAATATAATATATCAGATAAATAATTTTGATTTTGAAGAATATAAACAGACTAATGTACTAAAGTGTCAAAATTGCATATATGAGCCAGCTTGTAGTAAAAGTATAAAGGAGGAGTAAAATGCTTACAGCTCCTGAATTTAATAAAAAACAAATTTTGTGGGTGTTTTCCAATGAAGGTGATAAATTATCTTTTCACAATGATAATTTGGTTGTAAAAAATAAAGAAGGTAACATAAAATTTCAATTAACTTGTTATAGGATTTATATGATTTTTGTTGTTGGACATACTGTTGTAACAAGTGAATTAATAAAAAACAGTCAAAAGTTTGGTTTTGCTATCTGTTTAATGACACCTACATTAAAATTGTATCAAATAATAGGTGGATATACAGAGGGAAATACTATGTTGATAAAAAGACAATATCAATATTCAGACTTAGACATAGGTATTCATATTATAAAAAATAAAATATATAATCAAAGAGCAGTTTTGAAAACTTTTAGATATAAATCTCAATTGATTTTAGAAAGTATTGAAAAAATGGGAGAATATATTGAAAAGTTAAATACTCCAAAATTGTCATTAACAGAAATTATGGGCATAGAAGGTGTTGCCTCAAAGGTGTATTTTACACATATTTTTAATAATACAGAGTGGAGCGGCAGAAAGCCTAGAATTAAGAATGATTATGTTAATGCTACCTTAGATATAGGATATAATATATTGTTTAATATTATAGATGCGTTGTTGGCTAGTTATGGTTTTGATAGATATGTAGGAGTTTTACATAAATGCTTTTATATGAGGAAATCTCTTGTTTGTGATATTATAGAACCTTTTAGACCTATAATAGATAAGAAGATAAGAAAAGCTATTAGTCTTAATCAATGTAAAGAGGAAGATTTTAAAATTTTAAATAACGCATATTTGTTAGAATGGAAAGAAAATACTAAATACGTTAAATTTATATTAGAAAGTATATTAGAGTATAAAGAAAATATATTTTATTATGTACAGGGGTATTATAGAGCTTTTATGAAAGGGAAAAATGCAGAAGAATTTCCTGTGTTTTATATAGATAAAGTATGATTGTAATAAGTTATGATATATCAAATGATAAATTAAGAACAAGATTTTCAAAATATCTTTCAAGATTTGGCCATAGAATTCAATATTCTGTATTTGAAATAGACAATAGCGAAAGCTTTTTATCAAATATTGAAACAGATATAAAAAATAATTTTGAAAAATATTTTTCTCAGGAAGATAGTATCTATATATTTAGATTGTCTAAAAATTGTAAAGTAACAAAATATGGGTATGCTAAAAATGAGGACAGAGATTTTTTTATTATTTCTTAAAATATTAAATTTTGCTATTGCAAACCTCTGTCCTTATGTGATATAATAACACTGTAATTATTAAATGATTGTTTGAATTGAACTAAAATAGACTTTGATTTATAAGGCTGTTTTGGTGATTGTTCACTATGCAGGAGTTTAATAATAATACATAATTTCTACTATTGTAGATCATTTAATTCGTTAAACTTAGCTTCTCGTTTAATAATAATACATAATTTCTACTATTGTAGATATAAAGTCAAAGCTGATGAATTAGCTGTTTAATAATAATACATAATTTCTACTATTGTAGATGTCGTTTAATTCTTTGCTCTGTTTTAGGTTTAATAATAATACATAATTTCTACTATTGTAGATGTTAGATTGTATACAACCACCTCCCAGTTTAATAATGATATATAATTTCTACTTTTACAAATTTAATCTTCAAAGTTTTTAAACCTAACCCCAACCTCAACACTTCTTTCGCTACCCCTCTCAGACACATATATTCTATCAACCAGATTGACCAGCAATTCCCTATTTATTTCAGTAATTTTCTTATGGTTTAGGATATTTTTAAGCCAAACGTTGTAATCACTATGTTGATTTTCTTTATTTTTTATTTGTTCTTCTATATTTGAAATTTGTTTTTTTAGTGTTTCTATTTCTTTTTTATTTTCTGTGTCAAATTCTTTAAAATCATATGTATTAATAATATTTTCTGAAAGGTGTTTTAGCATAGTTTTTCTTTTGCTGTAGCAAAGGTCTAGTTTTTCATTTAGATTATTTACAGTATTTTTTTGTTTGTTTTCTTTCTCTTTTAAGCTATTAGTTTTTATATATTCACAGGTTTCGCTGTCTAAGGCTTGTTTCATAATTTTATTTATTTCTTTTATCAAAATTTCATCTAGTTCAGATTCTTTTATAGAGTGAATGGTACAATTTTGCTTTCCCAATTTCGAATATGTACTACACTTAAAAGTTATATATCTACTACCGTCCTTTCTAGGCTTGCTTAAAAATTTATTCATAGCTTTACCACATTCTTTACAAAACAAAAGTCCTGTATATTTTGACAGATTTTCAGCTGTTTCAATATGGACTCTTTTTGTTTTAAGCATATTTTGAACTATATTAAAGGTTTCATTGTCTATGATAGGTTGGTGTGCATTTTCAAAAACATACCAATCATCTTTAGGAACTTGTATTTTTTTATGAATGTTGTAGGCTTTTATTTCTGTTTTATGCTGAACCATTGAGCCGGTGTATACAGGGTTAGAAAGTATTTTATGTATAGTAGAATAGGTCCAATAGATGGTTTTTGTCAGCTTATTTGAGTTCACATAATTTAATTTTTGTACTTCTCTTTTATACATAGTGGGATTTAGAATACCTTCGTTATTTAAGGTCTTGGCAATGGTGAGTTTACCGGCACCAGACAAGTACATATTAAAAATTCTCCTTACGATTTGTGAGGCATATTCATCAATGACAAGTCTATTTTTATTTTCTGTAGATTTATTGTAGCCGTAAGGAGCATATGAGCCTATGAAATCTCCCTTTTTCATTTTTGCACTTTGTGCAGAACGTACTTTTTTAGAAATATCGGCACAGTAATAGTCATTTAGTAGCAGTTTAAAAGATGTACTTAAACCATCACTTTTACCTGAATCAAAGCTATCGAAGTTATCTGTAATTGCAATAAAACGTATATTTTTTACCACAAACTCTTTTTTTATTAGATTTAGGGTTTCTATTTGTTCTCTGCCTATTCGAGATAAGTCCTTTACAATTATGGCATTTATTTTGCCCATATTAATATCTGACATCATTTCTGTAAAGGCAGCTCTGTCATAGGTCATACCGGAAATACCATCATCAATATATGTATTAACTAATTCAAATTCATTTTTGTGTTCATTTATATAGCTTTCTATTATCAGCTTTTGATTGTCTATACTTTCAGATTGCTGGTTTAAGTCATCGTGAGAAATTCGGCAGTAAATGGCTGTTTTAAATTTATACATTTATTCACATTCTTTCAATAAAAATTAATTAATATTTTCATACTTTGCTTTTATAGCACTAAGTAAACAATCTTTAAATTCATTTTTTCCATAGGTGACTTTGACTATAAAATTTTTTTTGCTTTTACTCACAAAATCTACCACCTTTAATCCTATGTTAAAAGATATTAATAAAGGGCTTGTCAATATGAATAATATAATTAATAGATAATTTACTTAATAAATAAAAAAATAAGTGATAAAAAATATTTGCAAATTACAATAATTTAGTGTATCATAAAACAAATTGATTAATGTTTATGCGATGAGGCTATGTTTTTGAAACATAGTCTTTTTTTATGGAAGTTAATATGTTCTAAAATGAAAAGAGGGTGCTGTATGCATAAATTGGAAACTAACGATTGGCTTGTTTTAAACAATATCATTTATAAAATATATACTACTAAAGATTTTGATAAAATGAGAAGTGAGTTAATGGAAAGACTAAAACTTCTTTTGGATTTTGATAGTGGAGATTTTTTTCTTAGTGGGGAAGATAATAAGCTATGTAATCCAGTTACATTTAACTGTGAGGCAAATCGTACAGAACTTTATGACGATATAGATTACAGTAGAGGCGTAATGTATAGTGGAAAAACTATGGTGTATAGGGAAACGGATATTATCTCTGATGAAGTAAGAATTAAGACTGATTATTATAAAAATGTGTATCAACCTAATGGCTGGCATTATGCTATACAGGTTATACTTGCGGCAAATAAAAAGTTTTTGGGTGTAATTACACTGTATAGAAATATAGGAAAAGATAATTTCAAATATGATGATATATTTCTTTTGGATATGCTGAAAGAACATCTTTCATTTAGACTTAACCAAGAAAAAAAGGGTAGAGAAATAGGTCATGGAAAATTAAGTGTAGTTGAGGCTACAGAAAAATACCAACTAACTAAAAGAGAGTCTACTATATTACAGCTATTGTTAGATGGACTGGAAAATGATGAAATATGTGATGAATTATCAATATCTGTAAATACTTTAAAAAAGCATATTTTGAATATTTATAAGAAATTGAACATCAATAATAGAGTTCAGATGTTTAAGATGATTAGAGAGGGAAAGTAATTATAAAAAATATGTCGAAATTATTTGTATTGGTTAAAAATACTTATTTTGGGTTATAAAATTTATTAAAATTAATTATTGTAAAGAATTTTACATTAGAGTATAAATAATGTATAAGATTTATTTAGCAACGGAGCATATTAAAATGTATGCTCCGTTTTTAATGAATCGGAAAGATAAATCCGATGGCTTGACTTGTCAAGCTACAAATTAACGATGTTAATTTGTTCGGATTAATGTAATGGAGCATATTTTGTATATGTTCCTTTTTTTGTTTTTAAAGGAGTGATTTTTAATGAAGGAATTAGTAATGATTATTAGACCGGAAAAACTTGAAACAGTAAAGAGTATTTTAGATGAATACCATTGTGGTGGTATGACAATTTCCAGTGTTATGGGTTGTGGTACTCAGAAGGGGTCTCTTGAAGAAGTTGTAAACGAAATAAAAGGTCTTAAAACTACAATAAATCTTTTGCCTAAAATTAGAATTGAGGCTGTTGTAGCTGATGAGCAGGTTGAGGAGATAATTACACAAATAAGAGAAAAGGTTGCAACCGGTCACGTTGGTGACGGTAAGATTTTCATTAGAAATATTGAAGATGCTGTAAGAATCAGAACAGGTGAGAGAGGTAATAAAGCTCTTTAAAAAGTTACGAGGTGAGTGATTTGAATGAGGATAGAAAGGTTATTGTAGAGATAAAGAATGTAAACAAGATTTATGGTGGCACAATCAGACAGGTATGGGTAGAACAGGTACAATGTGGAGATGTGAATACTAGGGTGTTACACCGGATATTATGACATTTGGTAAGGCTTTCGGTGGTGGTGTAATGCCTATTACAGGTATTATTTGTCGTCCTCCAATGTGGACTCAGGAACTTGTTGATAACCCATGGTTACTTGGTTCTCCAACATTTGGTGGTAATCCAGTATGCTGTTCAGCAGCTATTGCTACAATTAAATATATGGTTGACCACGATATTCCGGGTCAGTGCAAGGCAAAGGGTGAAATTCTCAAAAAGGGTCTTGAAGAATTAGAGGATAAGTATCCTACAATTATTGATGATGTAAGAGGTACAGGATTAATGCTTGCTATGGAATTTTGTGAAAGCGAAGTAGGCTATAGTGTTGCAAAGGGTATGTTTGCAAGGGGGGTAATTACAGCAGGTACTTTGGTTAATGCTAAGTGTATACGTTTTGAGCCGGCTGCAGTTATTACAGAAGAACAGATTAAGGCTGTTATTGAAAGACTTGATTCTGCACTTGCAGACACAAAAAAGGAATTTAATTTATAATATTTAGGCTAAAAAGAGGTGGTTTATATGAAGACAAATAATCCTTTATCAATTTTTATGATAGTTGTTGCCACAGTTATATGGGGAGGGGCTTTCGTAGTTGTTAAAGATGGTTTATCTTATATACCACCTCTTTGGCAACTTTCCTTAAGAATGATAGTTGCATCAGTTGTTATGTTAATTGTATTCTTTCCTAGATTGAGAAAAATAAGTAGGAGAGAGTTTAGAGAAGGTATTATAATAGGAATATTTTTTGCTTTAGCCCTTGTATTTCAAAATATAGGCTCTGTATATGTATCAGCTGGCAAAGCATCTTTTATGACAGTTAGTTATGTAGCCTTTGTTCCTATTATAGGAATGGTATTTTTTAAACAGAAAATACATATTATAAGACTAATAAGTATAGTGTTGTGTTTTATAGGCGTTGGGTTGTTAACACTTACGGAAAAATTTACAGTAAATTGTTTTGATACTATTCTTATTATATGTGGCTTTTTCTATGGTTGTCATATTGTGGCGATAGACAAAATTAACAGAGATAGTGATTTAGTAACAATACATTTAATTCAAGTTGTTATAGCTACAGTTATTTCAACTGTATTAGCCTTAATTTTTGAACCATTAAGTGGTATTCAATTTAATAATCAAAGTGTTTCAGGATTACTTTACTGTGGTATTCTTGAAGTTTGTATTGGATTTTTATTACAGTTAAAGGGACAAAGGGGTACCGGCTCATTTTTAGCAGGTATCCTTTTTTCTATGGAGTGTATTTACGCTGGAATTTTTGGAATTATATTTATGGGAGATAGTTTTACTTTTAAAATGGCGTTAGGTTGTGTGCTTATTTTTTGCTCAGCTATTGTGGAGGCTGTTGGGTCTAGTATAGGAGAAAGGAGATTGGAAAATGGATATTAAGAAAAATTTTATAGATGGAAAATGGGTAGATGGTACTTTAGGAAGAAACATTGAGGTAGTTAATCCAGCTACCGGTGAGGTTATTGCTCTTGTATCTGAGTCAAGTGTAGATGATGTAAAAAAGGCTATATTGGCAGCAAAAAAATCTTTTTACGTTACAAGAGAGTGGAGAGATATGGATTCTCAGACAAGAGCAGATATTATACTTAAAATAGCAGATTTAATTGAGGAACATGCAGATGAGTTGGCAATGATGGATACTCTTGATAATGGTAAGCCATTAAGAGAGGCAGAGGGAGATATTGCCGATGGTGTACATACATTCAGATACTATGCAGGGCTTATTAAAGCTCCTTACGGTGGAGGTTATGGTGTAAATGATGGATTTGGAAAAATGCACTCTTACGAAACTAGAGAACCAGTGGGTGTGTGTGCCCAGATTACACCATGGAATTATCCTTTTCTTATGAGTGTGTGGAAAGTTGCTCCAGCTATTGCAGCCGGTAATTCTATTGTTTTAAAACCAAGTCCTAAAGCTCCTCTTTCAACTATAAGACTTTTTGAGCTAATGGAGGAGGCAGGTATGCCAGCCGGTTCTATAAACTTAGTACAAGGTGATGCTGAAGTTGGTACAGAAATGGGTCTTAATAAAGATGTAGATATGATAACATTTACAGGAAGTACAAAGGTTGGTCAGAGTCTTATGCGTTCAGCTGCTGAAAATGTAAAGAAAATTGGTCTTGAATTTGGTGGAAAATCACCTAATGTTATTTTTGCTGATGCAGATATGGACGGTGCAGTTGAATGGGCAATGATAGGTATTTTCTTTAATCAGGGTGAAGTTTGTTCTGCAGGCTCAAGAATTATTATAGAAAAGTCTATAAAAGATGAGTTTGTAGAAAAATTAGCTAAAAAGGCAAAGGCTATGACTATTGGTAATGGTGTAAATAACCCTGATTTGGGTCCGTTGATTACGGAACGTATTGATGAAGGTGCAACTTTAGTTTGTGGAGGTAAAAGATATACAGAGGGTGAATGTGCAAAAGGCTACTTTGTAGAGCCAACTATTTTTGATAACTGTACTCCAAATATGAAGATTGTTCAGGAGGAGATATTTGGACCGGTTGTTACAATTCAGACATTTGAAACAGAACAGGAGGCTATTGATATGGCTAATGATACGCCCTATGGTCTTGCCGGTGCAGTATTTACAAGCGATATAACAAGAGCTCATAGAGTGATAAGTGAGATTAGAGCAGGCATAACTTGGATAAATTGCTTTAATCCTACTTATAATGAAGCACCTTGGGGTGGTTATAAAATGAGTGGCATTGGTAGAGAATTAGGTGTCCATGGTCTTGAAGAATATCAAGAAATTAAACAGGTAAATATTAACCTTAATCCAGGTGTTGTAGGTTGGTATGAACATTAATATTGTAATTGCGAAATGCTCCGAGTTATTAAATTCGGAGCATTTTTAGGTGCAAAAATTAAAAAAAATACTATTCAAAAATGAATTTTTATGCTATACTGAATAAACATTAATAAAAATTGTCAATATTATTGCTGATTGCATCTATTCATATTTGAATATTTGAACTTTTATGCCAAAATACCTTTATTGACAGCATTTTTTCTTTGTGATAGTATTCTTGCAAACAAAGGAAAGTTGTTGATTTTTGATATATTAAATGGGAGGTTTTAAGTATGAGTAGTTATCAGCCACCAAGTGCATCAGGTTCACCAAGATTTTGTAATATGGGCAATTTTATGAGATTACCTCACGCTGAAAATGCAGAGGGTCTTGACTTTGCCATTGTAGGTATTCCTTTTGATACAGCAGCATCATTTAGAGCAGGTGCTAGATTTGGTCCTAACGGTATTAGAAACATTTCAGCTATGATTAAACCTAATAATGTAGCTATGGGTGTTAATATTATGGACGAATTAAAGGGTGCAGACTTAGGTGATGTACCGGTTATTCCTGATTATATCCACGAAACCTATGCAGCTATAGAAAATACTCTTACTGGTGTATTGAATGAAGGTGCTGTTCCTATTTCTTTAGGTGGTGACCATGCCATTACATTGGGAGAATTAAGAGCTATTTACAAGAAACACGGTAAGGTTGCTCTTGTTCACTTTGATTCACACCTTGATTTGTGTGATACAGTTTTTGGTCAAAAGTATAACCACGGTACACCATTTAGACGTGCTATGGAGGAAGGCTTAATTGACCCATCTCACTCTATTCAGATTGGTATGAGAGGTTCTTTATATGACCCAGATGATTTTAAGATTGCAGCTGACTTAGGTTTTAAGGTTATACCTGGTGATGAACTTCACACAATGACACCGGTTGAACTTGCTAAGGCAATTAAGGATAGAGTAGGAGATATGAAAGTATTCCTTACTTTTGATATTGACTTTGTTGACCCGGCATATGCTCCAGGTACTGGTACTCCGGAGGTTGGAGGCTTTACTTCTTTTGAAGCATTGCAGTACATAAGAAATATTAAGGATTTAAACTTTACAGGTTTTGATATTGTAGAGGTTGCTCCTCCTTATGACCATTCAGAAATTACTGCATATATGGGGGCAAATTTAGCTTTTGAATTTATGTCAATACTTGCATACCAAAAGAAAAAAGGTATGAGATAACAATATATTTTTTGTAAGCAAAGACGCTACTTTTTGAAGTAGTGTCTTTTTTTTAATTTTAATGAATCGGAAAGATAAATCCGATGGCTTGCTAACAAGCCACATTTTGCAAAGTAAAATGTTCTGACAATGAACCGAAAGATAAATCGGACACACGAAGTGTGGCTTTCAACGAAGTTGAAAGTTCTGACCAGTGAATCGGAAAGATAAATCCGATGGCTTGCCAACAAGCCACATTTTGCAAAGTAAAATGTTCTGACAATGAACCGAAAGATAAATCGGACACACGAAGTGTGGCTTTCAACGAAGTTGAAAGTTCTGACCAATGAATCGGAAAGATAAATCCGATGGCTTGTTGACAAGCCACATTTTGCAAAGCAAAATGTTCTGACCAATGAATCGGAAAGATAAATCCGATGGCTTGAATAATCAAGGCACAAATTAACAAAGTTGATTTGTTCTGAATATAACTAATGATTTTAAGGAGGAAATGTTTATGAAGAAATTTATTAAGAAGATTATGGCGATTGCTACTGTAGGTGTTTTAAGTGTTGCCTGTTTTTCAGGTTGTGGTTCAACAGCATCAACTGGAAGCGAAGGTTCAACAGAGGTTACAGCATCAGGAAGTGATGAAACTCTTACACTTGATGCAATTAAGGCAAAGGGTAAACTTTCTGTAGCGACAGAGGCTGCTTATGAACCTTTTGAATATATGGAAGGTGACGAAATAGTTGGTTATAATGCTGACTTGTTCCATAAAATTGCTGATGATTTAGGTGTTGAACTTGATTATCAGGATTTACCGTTTCAGGGTATTTTAGCCGGTCTTGATGCAAAGAAATACGATATGGTTGGTGCTACATTAGGTATTACTGCTGAAAGAGCTGCTAAGTATACAATGACTTATCCAGTTGAAAGAGGTACTAATGTATTCTTAAAGAGAAAAGGTGACGATTCAATAAAAACTATTGAAGATATGAATGGTAAGGTTGTAGGTACACAGACTGCTTGCTATAACGAAACAGATACTAAGGCATATAATGAAAAGCTTAAATCTGAAGGCAAGGAAGGTTATACAGAATTAAAAACTTACGATTCATTCCCAGAAGCATATATGGAATTAAAGAATGGTCAGATTGAATTAGTTGCACAGAACTATGCAAGTGCATCAGCTATTGTAATGAAAAATCCAGATGATTATGAAATTATTAAGGACGCAAATGGTCAGGCTGCTATGGTAGGTGATGAAGAAACTTGGTTAGGCTGGGCTGTTCGTAAGCAGGATACAGAATTATCTGACTATATTAATTCTGAAATTAAGAAATTTAAGGAAGATGGTACACTTGCTGAATTACAGAATAAGTGGTTTGGTGAAACTGTTGATAATCTTCCAGAAAGTGATTATGTAAGAAACAACTAATGAAAATTTATTGAGAGGTGATTATAAATGGAAGGATTTAATTTAGTAATGCACTATATGCCATATTTACTTAAAGGTTTGTTAAATACAGTTGTAGTGTCAGTATGTGCCATTTTAATTGCCCTGTGTGTAGGTCTTCTTCTTTCTGTTTTAAGATTAAGCGGTAATCGTTTTATAACAGCTATTGTAAATATTTATATTAGCTTTGTTAGAGGAACTCCTTTACTTGTACAGATATTTATTATATTTTACGCATTGGCAATGGTAGGACCAAACATACCTGCCTTTGCCACAGGTGTAATTGCACTTAGCTTAAACAGTGGTGGCTTTATGGCAGAGATTATAAGAGGTGGACTTACTGCTATACCTAAGGGACAGTATGAATCTGCTGTTGCTTTGGGTATGAGCAAAACAAAAACACTCTTTAGAATAATATTTCCTCAGGTGTTTAGAATAGTTGTTCCTCAGCTTACAAGTGAGTTTATAAATGTAATTAAGGTTTCACCTATGCTTTCTGTAATATCTATTGTAGAACTTACAAGAACAGCTCAAAGACTTTATAAACAGACTTATGAGCCTATACCATTTTTTATTGCTATAGCTGTACTTTATTTTATAGTATGTGCAGGGCTTGAAGAAATTGTAAAAAGACAGGAAAGAAAAAAGAAGCTCATTCATTAAAGGAGGGAAACTATGGATAATTTAAGTCATATTATGGAAATAGCTATTCCCTTACTTTTACAGGGTATAGGAAATACAATAATTGTATCATTTTCTGCTATTTTAATTTCAATATTTGCAGGCTTTTGTATTGGTCTAATGTGCATATGTAATAATAGCATTTTGAATAAAATAGCAAAGGCGTATATAAAAATATTCAGATGTACACCGTTTATGATTCAGGTTTATTTAGCTTATTATGTTCCACCAAGTTTTGGAATTAAAATTCCGGCTTTAATAGTAGGTATAATAATACTTAGTATGTACACATCAGCCTACGTTGCTGTTATATTTGAAAGTGGCATTACTTCTTTGCCAAAGGGTCAGCAAGAGGCTTGTGTAGCTATGAATATACCTTGGTTTAAAATGGTAAGAAGAATATTGTTACCACAGATTTATGGTATTATATTGCCTCCATTGACAGGTCAGTTTTTGCAGACTGTTAAGGACTCATCAGTTTTATCAGTTATTACTGTAGCAGAGCTTACAATGATGACTAATAAGGCTATTGGTATAACATTTAGTCCTTTAGAGGTGTATTTATGCACAGCAGTATTTTATTGGGTATTGAATTTAGTTATAGAGTTTGTATCTAAATTTTATGAAAAGAGAGCATTTAAGTTTTCAGCGTAGGAGGTGTGAGTTATGGCAAAAGATAATGTAATTATAAAGGCAATAAGTGTTGGAAAAAGTTATGGCGACCTTGAAGTTCTTAAAGATATAAATATGATAGTTAAGGAAGGCGAGGTTGTCAGTATTGTTGGACCTAGTGGTTCTGGTAAAAGTACATTTTTGAGATGCCTTAATTATCTTGAAAGCATAAATAAAGGTGAAATAACAATATATAATGATGTTTTAAAGGGTGGTAGTGGTACAGTAGTCAGAAAACATAACGAAACTACTGCTAAAAAGATTAGACAAAATGTTGGAATGGTTTTTCAGCAATTTAATTTGTGGCCACACAAAACTGTACTTGAAAATGTTATTGAGACACCTGTACAGGTTAAAAAGGTAAAGAAAGAAGATGCAATAAAAAAAGCAGAAGAACTTCTTAGAAAAGTAGGTATGTATGAAAGAAAAGATTACTATCCATCTCAGCTTTCTGGTGGACAGCAACAGAGAGTTGCAATAGCTAGAGCTTTGGCTGTTGAGCCTAATGTAATGCTTTTTGATGAACCTACTTCTGCCCTAGACCCAGAGTTTGTAGGGGAGGTTTTGGAAGTAATGAAGGGGCTTGCCAAAGACGGTATGACAATGATAATTGTTACCCACGAAATGGGTTTTGCATCTGAAGTTTCAGACAGAGTATGTTTTATGGACGGTGGATATGTAATAGAAGAAGATACACCGGAAAATCTTTTCAGAAATCCAAAGACAGATAGAGCAAAGCAGTTCTTCTCTAAGATTTTAAATGTATAAGTTTTGATTACCAAGGGAGGTGAGTTGATGGAAAAAGAAACCATAATGTTTCTTGATGCTATGCACCAAGGGCTTACTATTTCTGATAATAATGGAAATTTAGTGTATATAAATGATAGTGCAGCAGAATATTTTGGAATAAATAAAAGAGAGGCTGTTGGCAAAAGTGCAGATTACTTTGAGCAGACAGGTAAATTTGTTCCATCAATAACCAAAATGGTAATGGAACAGAATAAAACAGTAAAAGCTATACAGAAGGATATTAAAGGACGGGAGCTTTTGGGTACAGGTGTGCCTATATACGATGAAGGAAAGCTAAAATATATTGCCTGTTTTTCTGCATGGGATTTGTTTACACCTGATGATTTAAGGGAAAGATATGAAGAATTAAAAGAAGTTAATAACAGATTATCTAAAGAACTTGAAGATTTAAGAAAAACTAATCAAATTAATTACGACATTATTGCCGAAAGTAAAATAATGCAGGACAATGTTAAACTTATTACTAAAATTACTGATACAAAAACACCGGTGTATATATGGGGTCCGGAGGGCTGTGGAAAAAGGTCTATAGCTAAGGAACTTCATAAAATAAGTAAGTGTAATAACGAACCAATGGAGGTAATAAATTGTAGTTTGTTTTCAGATGAAATTATAGATACCACATTATTTGGTAATGACCAACAGATGGGATTAATTGATATTGTTGGTAAAGGAACTGTTATTGTAGAAAATATTGAAAATATGACTGGCTACATACAGTTAAAGCTGAGAAATACTATGAAAGAAAAAGATACCAGATTTGTAATCACGTCTAAGTATTCATTAGAACAGCTGTACAAGGAAAATAGCATTATTTCAGACCTGTATTATACATTGTCTGTTATAAAAATAGAAATTCCACCTATTAATGAAAGAATAGATGATTTAAAAAAGTATATACTTATGTATTTAGATGAATTCAATAAAAAATATAATAGGAATATTACATTGATGCCAAAGGCATATAGTGCTTTATTAAGCTATAAGTGGCCGGATAATATAAGCCAAGTTAAAGCTATAATGGAAAGAATAGTTTTAATGGCAGATAATGAAAAAGTAAACGTGTACGATTTGCCTAAGGAAATAACATCTTTTTCAAAAGAGAATTTTAGCGATAGATTTTCACTAAAAGAGGAGATGGAATCTTTTGAAAAGGAATTGATTATACATGCCTATGATAAGTATAAAACAACTGTTGCAGTTGCAAAGGCTTTGGGAATAAGTCAGGCTTCTGCTGTCAGACGACTTCAAAAGTATATTAGTGGTTATGGTAAGTAGTTGAAAGGAAGTAATGGTTATGGTTAAGTATAAGCCGGCAGACTCACAGGAGTCACCAAGATTTTCAGGTATTAAGACTTTTATGAGAATGGAATATAAAAAGACGACAGAAGATATTGATTTTGCTGTTGTTGGTATACCTCTTGATTGGTGCACTACATATCGCTCAGGTACTAGATTTGGTCCAAGTGCAATCAGGGATATATCTTCTCTTACTAAGCCTTATAATCCAGTATTAGATGTAAATATATTTGACTATTGTTCAGGTGTAGATTATGGTGATGTTAAGACAATTCCGGGATATACTGAGGATTCCTATGAAGAAATAGAAAAAGGTTTTGCACCATTATTCCAGAAAGGGGTTATACCTATTGCTATGGGTGGTGACCACTCAGTTACATTACCGGAACTAAGAGCTTGTTATAAAGCCTATGGCAAAGTTGCTCTTATTCACTTTGATTCCCATTATGATACATGGTCAGAGTATTTTGGTAAGGCATATAATCACGGAACACCTTTTAAACACGCAGCTGATGAAGGACTTATTGATACATCAAAGTCAATTCAGGTTGGCATGAGAGGTGGTTTGTATACCAATGCTGACACTAAAATGAGTGAAAAGTTGGGCTTTAAGGTGATTACAGCTAATGAATGTCATAAAATGACTATGGAAGAAATAGTTGAACAAATTAAGGAAAGAGTAGGAAATATGAAAGTGTTCCTGACTTTCGATATTGATTTCCTTGACCCTGCCTATGCTCCGGGTACAGGTACTCCGGAAGTAGGAGGCTTTACAACAGCTCAAGCTCTTGAGTTGGTTAGAGGACTTAAAGATTTGGATATTGTAGGCTATGATGTTGTTGAAGTAGCACCACAGTATGATAGTGGAAATATAACAGCTTTTGCTGCTGCAAATTTAATGACAGAATTTATGGCTCATATAGCTTATAAGAAGAAGTGTAAGGAATGATTGAATTATATAATCTATTTTAGCGTAGTGTTTTAATAATGCTACACTAATTTTTTTCTTTAGAAGTTTGTGTAATTACCCTCTTTCTCCATCTACCGGCTCCTTGGGGAGCAGAAGACACAGATACTTTGCTGGAAATATTGAAGAAAAATGATGTCAAAGCCACTTTCTTTTTATGTGGGTACTGGGTAGATAAATATCCGGAGGAAGTAAAGAAGATATACAATGACGGTCACGACATTGGAAACCACAGTAACACACATCCTCATGGTTCAAAATTATCACTGGAGGAGAATAAGGAGAATATACAAGGGTGTCACGATAAGATTAAAAACTTGTTAGGTATAGATGCAAACCTGTATAGACCACCTTTTGGAGAGTACAATGATACTGTATTAGATGCTGCAAAGGCGTGTGGTTACTATGCTATACAGTGGGATGTGGAACTATTAGAAACAAAATATACAAAAAATGGGCGTATCAGTACGCCCATTTAATATGTATACGGTCCTTATAAACATAGACCTTATCTATAAGTGTTTTTGCAACATCTCTTTTTGCTTCTATATCCCAACTATTCCAACCGTCAAGGTTAGGAATTTTCAACTCAACATCTTTAGTGACATTAAGTTTATTTATTTTGTCAAGTGTTTGTTTTTTCTTGTTATCTAACTCCTCTATCTTTTTGTTTGCGTATTCCATCAGTGTAGTGTTTGCTACAGCAAGGTTATTAACTATATTTTCTATATCTTTTTCGATTTGTACAAGTTCGGCTTTAAGACTGTTTATCTCCTGTCTATTATCATTTTCTATATCTTTAATTTTACAATCGCTAAAGTTTTCCACATAATTAATCATTTTTTGGTGCACAAGTTCTTCTATGTCAGACACATAATGGGTAACAACTTCTGCGTCACACATTTTTATGGCTCGCCCTGAGCAATTAAAGTATTTTGTTTCTTTATATGTTTTTACTGTCATAGCTCTGCCACAGTACCCACATTTAATTAATCCGGTCAACCAAGTATGCTTGCCTTTGCCATTGTTTTTTATCTGTATATTCTTATCTAGTTTGTACTGACATTTAAGCCATAAGTCAGATGGAATAACTCCTGAATGAAACCCTACAGCAATGTGATGGTCTTTTAGGTTGTTGTATTTATTAGCTCCTCTGTCACGCTTGCCATATACATTCAGTCCGTTTACGCCGTTAAATAAGCTAACATCACTCTCTATTACACAGCCTTTGGCTACATAATAATTATAAATATCTACATCAGCCTGTACATATGCCGGACTGTGCAACATTCGTGATAATTTGATATTGTTCCACATTACATTTAGTTTTTCAGTCAAATCACTAGCTATATTACCCAAAGATTTATCTGTGTTAGCGTATTCATAAAAAATTTGTTTTACAAGTTCAATATCGTCATTTTGTTGTATCGTTGCGACTTTCTTTCCACCAATGGTGGTTTTTGTGTTGCTGTACCCGAAAGGTGCAATACCACCACCCCAAGCACCTGTTTCACCTCGTTGGTAATAGTTGTCCTTAACTCTTTCGGCGATAGTTTCTCGTTCTAGCTGTGCAAAAACCATAACTATATAAAGCATAGCCTTACCAACAGGGGTTGATGTATCGAATTTTTCGCTTGCTGAAATAAAGCTAACATTATGCTTTTGTAATATATCTATTATATTGGCAAAGTCTAGCACAGAACGGCTTATACGGTCCAACCTGTACACAACAATAGTGTCAATATTTCCTTGTTTAACATCTGCCATAAGATTTTGAAAAGCTGGACGGTCAGTGTTTTTGCCAGAAAAGCCTTTATCCTTATATATTTTAAACTCCAATCCCTGAGTTTTTATTTCTTTTTGGCACATTTCTACCTGTGTTTCAATGGAAATGGAATCTTTCTTATCGATAGATTGCCTTGTATATATAGCTATCATATTATATCACTCCTTATAAAAAATATGTTTTTGGGTATAAAAATAACACCTTGCAAGGCAGGTGTTTTATGTGATATAATACAGTTGTCTAGGCTATACTATATCAAGGCATCTACCTTGGTAGGTTAGTTTTTTGGTCTCCTGTTGGTAGCAGGGGACTTTTTTTAATTGTATTATTCTTGACAGTTATAAGTTATAGCACCATTTTTGATTATTTATGTATCTTATCAGTCGCATCTATAGCTTTTAAAATATCGTTATCTCTGACACTACATTTACCGCAAATACTACAATAATATGTGGTTGCATTTTTTGTGATTGTACCATGTTTGCCACAATAAGGACAGATAACTTCATGATAACCACACTTTTGAGCACCTATTGTTATAAACATTATCCCGCCTATAAGAGATATTAAGCCGATAGGAAGTATGAGTAAAGAAAATAGGGAAGCAAATATACCCAACACAATAAATGCTGCTCCTTTTGAAAATTCTCTTTTTAGTTCAGAAATATGTGTTTTCTTTACTTCAACAGTAAATGATGTTTTTTCTGTATCAGATAACATATACCCACAATGAGGACAATTTTTTGCTGTGTCAGATACCTCTTTGTTGCATTCAGGACAATTTATTAACGCCATAATATCACAACCTTTCTAGTTAGCCAAATTTCTCATTCGAATAGATTCTCTATATTGTTCTGCAGGAGGCTCTTTTATAAAATCAACCGTTTTATCAAAATTAGCCTTAACAACTTCTTCTATTTCTTCAAGAGTTACATTAAAAAATTCTCTTCGGGTGTTAATCATATTTAATTTTCTATCTTCAAATGCTCTATGTAATGCCGCCTCTAAAGCAGGTGCATTATCAGAGAATATCATCGCGTGTACATCAAAATTAAAAGGAACGGAGGCGTCACCAAGTTCATCGACTCTATCCATAGGGTCTAATCTTCTAGTCATACCAATTTTGTACACATCTTTACCAAAAGCTCCGATATTTGATATAATATACACATATCCCGCTTTTTGATTATTCTCTCTATAATCAAGATTTTCAATATTTTTATCTATATCATTTAAGTGCTTTTGAAGTTCAGCTTTTTTGGCTTCGAGTTCAGTTAATTCTTCAGCAGTTGCTGTTTTTAATTGTGTCATAACTGTTTTAAGGGCTTGTTGATAGTGCTTTTGTTCCTTTTCTATTTTCTTTCGTTCTTCGGCAAGTTCTCTTTCAAGCTTAGCGGCTTCTCTCATTTCAGCTCGTCTTTCTTTTTCGGCTTCTTTTTCTTCTTGTTTTTTAACAGCATACTCATAGGCTAAGTGTAATTCTTGCAGTTTTAATTTTAAATACTCTGGTGAAAGACGAATATCCATTCCTGCATTTAGTTTATTAAGTGTTTCAAAGGCTTTAGTAATTCTGTTTTCAAGTGAAGTTATGTTATTATATTTTACCTTGTCGGTTAATGTTTCGCATTCATTGTTAAAAGACCTAATGATTTGTTTTATATTATCTTTAATCATCTTTTTGCCTTTCGCTTCGCTATTACTAACAGTCCATTTAGTAGAGCAGGTAGCGGCAGTATTATCCTTTATCATAAGTTTTTGCTTTTGTCGAACACACTCAAGCTCTTCTTTGTACTCAGATGAATTAGCAAATTCATACATAGGTTTATATAAATCCAACTCTTGGAAAAGAATTTCATCATCTAAAATAATTATTTCTTTTTTCTTTTGTGAGATTTCATCTTCAAGATTTAATATAGTCGAATTTTTTTCGTTAATTAATGTATTAAGTTCATCATTGCTATCTGCCAAGTTGTTTTTTGCAACTTCTATCTGATTATTTATTTCGGCTAAAACTTTTTTAGCTATAGCAACATCCCTCAATTCAGGTGTTACCATTGATTTTAATTCATCGATTTGATTCGATTGTTCTTGTATAGTTTGTTTAAACTGTGAAATTTTAAAAATATCTAATAAAGACATAGAAAACTCCTCCTTTTCCTTGTCGAAAAATGTCGAATTATTGTATCTATTTTTTAAGTAACATTTTTTGACAAAATAATACATATTTGTTATAATATTTTT
>ERZ791871.70-NODE-70-length-141094-cov-6.457498_pt1 | contig 141094 bp, 126 predicted proteins | sample MGYA00510280_ERZ791871 | MGnify/ENA primary metagenome ERZ791871 (study PRJEB30046, sample SAMN00792111) | human gut metagenome | study: EMG produced TPA metagenomics assembly of the A metagenome-wide association study of gut microbiota in type 2...
ATCCATTTCTGAATGCTTAGTCTGGTGAACCATTTGACAGAAGCCCACTACCTTTAGGTGGTGGGTAGTTCACCTTCGAATTCCGTATAATTTCATTAAAAATCTCCGAAATGGAATCAAATGTAACCAGATATGTTCAAAAAACTCCCACCAAAAATCTCCAGGTGCGATCCATTTTCCTTTACGCTTTACTTTTGTAATGATCGCAAAAACCTGTTCTTTGTCAATCGGTCCTTCCATATCTACCTGTGCATCTCCGATAATAAACAGCTTTCCTTCCTTGTTGATGTGATGAATCCGATGCATCACATACGCCTCATCTCTTCTCTGAAAAAACACCATATCCCCGGCTTTCAATTCTTCTTCTGGCTTCTTCATCAAAATATAGTCTCTTTGATGGATCAAAAACGGATTCATGCTGCTTCCACTGATCATCATACTGACTTCTTTTCCCTCTTCTACCAGACCTTTCAATACTGGGATATAAACATTATTTGCAATCTGTCTCATTCATCCAATACCAGTCCATGTTCATAAAGTGCTCCGACAAATCCTTCTACATCTGTCCTTGCTGTTTCTTCATCTACTTCAAATTCATCCATGATCTTATCAACCAATTCTTCTTTTGACTTCGATTCATCTAAATTCTTCCAAATAAATGCTGCCACTTCATTTAATGTGATCATTCCATTAAACTGCTGAGTTGCAGCCCCTGTTGGTACAAGAATTACTTCACCTGCGATATCACGAAGCATAAAATCTGTATTACGTTTCATATGCTATGGCCCTCTTTCTTATTTTCTCTTATTTTCTCTTATTTTTTCTTATTTTTATTTCTTTCCATGTATATGGATTAATCAACAATAACATTGGAAATAATTCCAGTCTTCCCGCTAACATATCAAAGATCATAACGATCTTGGAAAGATTCGAATACATTGAAAAGTTTCCAGTTGGTCCTACGATATTAAGCCCAGGACCAATATTATTCAATGTTGCAACAACTGCCGTAAAATTACTTGTAAAATCGAAGTTATCAATAGAAATGATCAGTACAGAAAACATCAGTACAAATGCATATGCGATCATATAAACATTGATCCCTCGAATAACTTCATGTTCTACAATTCTTCCGTTGAATTTGACCTTACGTACCGTTCTTGGATGTAAGTATGAGAGCAGCTCTTTCTTGACGGTCTTTAACATAATGACCAATCTTGATACTTTCATACCACCACCGGTACTTCCGGCACATGCTCCTGAAAACATCAGCATTACCAGAATAAACTTTGAAAATTCCGGCCATTTATTAAAATCTGTTGATGCATATCCGGTTGTCGTGATCACTGTTCCTACTTGAAAAAGTGCATGGCGGAATGCCTGCTCGATCGTTGGAAATAAACTGTGTATATTATATGTGATCATTGCTACAGATGCACCAATAAATAATAAGTAATATTTTAATTCTTCATAATGGATCGCATCTTTGAACTTCTTGATCAAAATAAAATAATATACATTAAAATTTACTCCAAATAAGATCATAAAGATCGCGATCAAATATTGTATGTATGGTGAGTAAGATGCACACCCTGAATTCAATATCGAGAATCCACCAGTTCCAGCAGTACCGAATGCAAGTAACAGCGAATCAAATAATGGAAGCTTTCCTAAAAGCAACAATACTACCATCACAATAGTCATAAAAATATAAATCTTATACAAGATCATAGATGTTTTTCGAATCTTAGGAACCAGTTTTCCAACAGATGGTCCTGGACTTTCTGCTCTCATCAGATGAATATTCTGACCACCAACCAATGGCATGACCGCTAATACAAACACGAATACACCCATACCACCTACCCAGTGAGTAAAACTCCTCCAAAATAAACTACATCTTGCTAACGCTTCTACATCCGTTAAGATACTTGATCCTGTTGTAGTAAATCCTGAAACCGTTTCAAACATCGCATCTACAACCGATGGAATATCTCCATTGATCACAAATGGCAGTGCTCCAAAAAAACTCATCACGATCCAACTGATCGCAACTGTTAAAAAACCTTCTTTTGCGTAATAAACTGTCTTCTTTGGTTTCTTCATAACAAAAAGAATTCCAATGATCAGACATACAAATAGCATGATCCAGAAAGAAAAGCCTTTCTTCTCATGATAGATTAATGCGATCAGACAAGGAAGTGATAAAAATGCACTCTCAAAGAGCATTACCAAGCCTATTACGTATCGAATCATTGAAAAATTCATTATACCCTGCCCCCATTATCCTCTCTTTAAGATGTCTTTGACATCGTGTAATCCTTTTTTAGTTGTGACAACCACCACCAGATCATCTTCTTCCATATGATCTTGACCATTTGGAATCATTGGTTTTCCTTTACGATAAATGCTGCAGATCAGCAGATTATCAATCAATGACAGATCTTTAATTGGTCTTCCAATGACTGGAGAACCTTTCTGAATATGAAATTCCAGTGCTTCCGCTCTTCCATCCATTAATTTGTAGAGATTCTCAATATTACTTCCGATGGAATTTTGTCTTGCTCTTACATACTGAATAATATATTGTGCTGTCAGATATTCCGGATAGATCATACTTCCAAGATCTAATCGTTCGATCATGGCATCGTAATTCAATTTCTGTACCTTTGTGACCAATTTTGCATCACTCTGGCTCTGTGCATACAGAGACAAGAACATATTCTCCTCATCGTGATTCGTAAGGGCAATAAATGCATCTACATCCGTCAGTCCTTCTTCTAACAGCATATCATGGTCATTTCCATTTCCATGGATGATCATCGCATCTGGAATACTCTCATTTAATCTCTCACATTGATCTCTGTCTTTATCGATCAGTTTTACACCAATTCCACTAGAAACAAGTAATTTTGATAAATAAAATCCAATCTTACTTCCACCTATGATCATTGCTTCATGAACCTGATTCTTTCTTTCCCCAATCTTCCTGAAAAATTCCATGGCGCAGTTTGGCCTTCCAACAAATGAAATTATATCTTTCTCTCTTAACTGAAAAGAACCATTTGGAATGATCAATTCTTTCTTACGCTCTACCGCAGAGATCAATATCTCACAATTTAACTGATTACTGACATCGATCAATGTCATTCCATCTAATTTAGAATTATGTGGGATACGGTATTTTAACATCTCGATCCTGCCTTTAGAAAACTTATTCACTTCCATTGCAGAAGGGAATCTTAGTAATCTTGCAATCTCATATGCCGCACTTAATTCTGGATTCAGCACAACAGAAATTCCCATCTCTTCCTTTATGAAACTGATCTCATCATAATAAACAGGATTTCTCACTCTGGCAACCGTCTCACATCTTCCTGCCTTCTTCGCGATCAGACAACACAAAAGATTCAATTCATCAGAGTTCGTAACTGCAATAATGATATCTGCTGTCTCAACTCCTGCGTCTGACAGAATACTATAACTTGCCCCATTCCCGATCACACCTAATACATCATGTGTTTCAGCAAGTTTCTGTACAACATCTGCTTTCTCATCAATAATGGAAATGTCATGGTTCTCGCCACTTAATTCCTCAACAAGCGTAGAACCGATTCTACCACACCCAACAATGATAATATTCATTTTTTACCCTCAATTCATTAACACTTTCTTAACAAATTTTTATACTTTTTTTATACTTGTCCTATTCTATCACAGTCTGTCAGAAATTACAATTTAAGAAATATCCTTTTAATTATGACATCTAAAAATATCCTGTAAGACCAAACATAATTTATCTGATCTTACAGGATATTTTCTTCCCACACATCATCTTTCAACGCATGGATATCATTATTCTAAATCTGCATGCCGCATAAACATCTGCTCCGATGTCTGATTCCAGTTTTCCATAAGTTTTAATACGATCGCATCGAAGATTAAAAATGACATCTGTTCAAACTGACTTCCCATTGGCTGTATCGAATGTTTCTCTTCATTATTTCCTTTGGAGTCACCTGGAAGTATGATCATCCCATCTGCCATTTTCCCCAGTGTGGATTGCGGATTCATTGTAACAAGTCCAAGATATAGTCCAGATTCTTTGGCTTTTTTTGCAATACTGACCAAGGCATCTGTTTCTCCTGACCCAGATGTTATGATCAATAGATCTCCAGCTTTCGTATGTGGTGTTGAAATTTCTCCAATGACATACGCCTGAAATCCAAGATGCATCAATCTGTTTGCAAAACCCTTCGCCGCCAACCCTGATCTTCCTTTTCCAGTTAAAAATATCTTTTTGTCTGGTGCTATCAGTTTTAAAACATTTTCAATCTGTTCTTCTTCTATTTTAAAAGTTGCGTCTTGAAGTTCCTTTAAAATATGTTCTAAATTTTCTTTTACTTTCACATCTCTTCTCCTGCATCCATAATCTTGTGAATTCGTTCTTCGATATTTCCTCCAAATATATAGCTTCCTGAAACAAAAATATCTGCGCCTGCCTTTTTACACACAATGGCTGTTTGATCATTAATGCTTCCATCTACCTGAATCTGATAAGAATATCCTTTTTGTTCTCTCAATTCACAAAGATTCTTTACTTTGTCTGCAACTGATGGAATAAAACTTTCTCCAAACACACCGGGATTAGTGGTCATGCAAAGGACAAGATCAGCCATTGGCAAAATCTCCTTGATCATAGATACCGGAGTTCCGGGATTGATCGCAATTCCGGCTTTTTTTCCACACTTTTTGATTGTCTGAATAGATCGGTAGATATGCTTCGTTGCCTCTGTATGCACGGTGATGATATCTGCCCCCGCACCCGCAATCACTGGTATCAGATTTTCTGGATTTTCAACCATCAGATGACAATCCAGTACAAAATCAGTATGTTTTCTCAGATCTTTTACTGTATTTGCGCCAAATGAGATCATTGGTACAAAATGTCCATCTGTAATATCAATATGAATGTAGTTTATTCCACATTTTTCTAATGCTTCAAACTGTTCCTTAATCTGATATGTATCTGAATTTAATAATGAAGGACTGATAATTTTCATTTTTATTCTCCCATCACCATAATCTGTACTTTTCTTGTTCGTTCTCTTAACTGATCCCAGTCTACAAAATAGACTTTTCCCAAAGCTCCAAGTTGGATTTCTCCGTCTTTTACGATAAATGTTAATGACGGGCTGCCAAAAATGGAAGATTTCAGATGTGCATCTGTATTAAGCATTGTCCATTTTTCTGCTGGATAATCCTTAGATCCAAGACTTAATCCAAATTCAATATGTTTTGGTCCTGGACTATGATACTGATTTTCCATTTTCATGGATGGCGCAATTTTTTCCATCACATCATTAATATCTGCCTGCAGATATTCATCTCCCCAGTAATTTGTGTCATGCATACATTCGTCAAAATACAGAGAACATGTGGTATGCGCACTTGATATGACAACACATCCATTTTTTAACTCAGATTTTTTGATATTTTCTCTGATTTCATCAGAAATGTCATGATAAGATGCTCTTCCTTTAACTGTTTCTAATGTCACTTCTCCAAAAAAAACTCCCATGATCTGCTCCTATAATCCAAGTCTTGTTTTTAACTGATCGTATACCTGATCTACTCCCATTCCGTTTAATAATGGTAATCCCTGAATGACTTTATCTTTGATAGAATCTGGCACGATCGTTGTTGATATCACCGCATCATAATCATCAATTTTATTTAATTCGTCGGCAATCTTAGACTGATAAATCTTTACTTTATCGCTGTATCCTTCTTTTTCTAACCATGCGCTGACTTTTGCTACCGCAATTGTGGATGTTGCATGTCCTGCTCCACATACAATTAATAATTTTTTCATGATACTACCTCCTATGAAATATCTTATTTTATAAAGATTCTAATTTTCTTTCTGTGCTCTGATTTTATTTACATATACTAGTAGTGCGATCACGACAACTCCAATCACTGCTAATCCAATATTTCCTAATGATTTTGTTGCAACTGCGAATAATCCCGCTGGCCAGATACCGCAAAGTACGGATGTTACCTGTCCACTTGTTCCAACATTATAATGTGCGATCTTAAATACATTTGTAATGATTGGTGCAAGCCATGTAGAAAGATACAGCATAGATACCATATAAATACTACATCCTACAATAGATCTCACAACATTTCCTCTAAAAATTGGGATCATTAGACAGATTCCAAATGCATAGAATGCAAGATCTCCGAATGGTAAGGTCTGGTTTCCTGGTAAGATGATCGCTAATGCTAAAGAAATTGGTACCATTAATAAGTTTGTACTCATAACTGTAGAATGTCCAACAGTTAGAGCAGCATCCATACCAATATTTACACTTCTTCCACCTAATCTCTTATTGGCGAATTCTTTGGCAGCTTCTGCAATTGGCATTAACCCTTCCATAAACATTGCTACCATCTTTGGCATGATTTTCATAACCGCACCTGTTGCCATTCCTAACTGTGCAGCTTTTGCGAAATCATATTTTGCCAAGAATCCTACGATCATTCCAATGATGATTCCGATAACAACTGTATCTCCAAAAAATCCAAAACGTTTTGCAATCGTTTCTGAATCAGCTTCAATTTTATTAAATCCCGGAATTCTGTCAAAAATCCAGTTTAATGGTACTGCGATCAATGCTCCTGATAACGCCATCATATGAGAAATTGCAATTCCTGGATATCCAAAAAATTCACTAACTTTCTTCTGGAAAATGTCTGCTAATAACCACTGAAGCATAACTGCAACTAGTGCTCCTAAAATTCCTGTAACAAAATTTCCTGTAACTGCCTGTGCAACTAATCCAAGGAAACATGGAAACCAGAAGTTCCAGATATCTACATTTAAAGTTTTTGTCCACCCAAGCATGACAAATAATAAATTAACGATCAATGACATTGGGATCAATATAATTCCAAGTGTTGTTGAGAATGCCAACGGTCCACCGACACCACAACCAATATCCATAATATTTAGTGAAAATCCGTAATGTTCTCCCATTACCTGTATTGCCGTTCCAAGGTTATCTGATAATAATCCAATGACCAGATTCAGACCAATACTACCAATTCCAACTGTAAAACCTGAAATCGCTGCTTTTGCTGGTTTTACTCCAAAAATAATACCTAATATGAAAATAATGATCGGTAAAAATACCGTTGACCCTAATCCGATAAACCATTGTAATACACTTAACATTTCTTCTTCTCTCTTTCTCTATCGCTTATTCAATTCCTGATGCATTTAAAATCTGCATAAGTTCTTTCTCTGTGTTACATTCTTTCAACTTTGCTACTTTTTCATCATCCTGAAACAGTGCGATCAAATTCTGTAATGTATTTACCTGCTCATGTGGCTGTGCCATTGCTAACATAAATACCAATTCCACTGAAATCTTATGACTTTTATCCACCATATCTTCAAATTCAATTGGCTCATCTAATGATAAAAAGCAAATCTGCGATTTATTCACTCGCTCAGAGTCTGTATGCGGAATCGCAAAGCCTGTCTGATTTACTAATAATCCTGTAGGATATTCTTTTTCTCTGTTACTGATTCCTTCATAGTAATTTTCTTTTACACATCCTGCTTCTAACATTTTATCTGTCATCATCTGAAACAACTGATCCTGACTTTCCACTTTTTGATGAAAGAAACACAATCTCTGGTCAAAATACATTCAAGTTCTCCTTTCATATCATGATTCATGAAATACTTTTAAAACTTCTTGTATTGTTTCGAATCTTATAAACGTATTTACATCTTCTTTTTCTCCAATAAGCTGATAGAGTTCATTGATCACATCCCGAATCTGGTTCATTTCTTCTTCTGGAAATGCAGTTACAACGATCAGTGATACTAAAGTTCCACCCCAGTCAACGGGATGTTTTAAAGTTAATAGGATTATTCTGGATTTTTTAATCGTCTGCGGATCTGCATGTGGCAGTGCCACACCTGTATCCAAACATGTCACACCAAGTTTTTCTCTTTTGTAAATAGCTTCCCTAAATTCATCATACACTGCATTATCTTTTTCTAATACATCAATAATAAAATCTAGACACTTTTCTTTACTATCAAGATCTTGTTTAAGGAAAATAAATTTCCCTTCCAAATATTTTTTCAGTGTCGGTGCTTTAATTCCATTTTTCTGGTTATCACACACATTATTTTTGATCAGTAATACCTGTTTTGTATATGCATCTAGGATATTGGCATAATCATCTTTTGTAAGCAGCGGATTTACCTTCACATAAGAAATCTCTGGATCTTCAATATCAACAGATGATATGATCAGATCTACTTTACTAAGATCGATCTCTTTTAATTTCTTTGTGGTTGTCACCGTAATATTATCTTTTGCCGGAAGTATTTGTTTTACCCTGCTTAAAATGAGCTGGGAAGAACTAACTCCATAGGTACATACAACAACAATATTTCCAACTTGTTCAAATTGGTCTAATGCCACTTGAAAATGTAATAAGATTAGTGAAACTTCATCTTCTGTTAATGTTACCTGATACCTTAATTCTATTTGTGTAAGTGCATACCACATCGTTGTAAAAAGTTCCGGATACTCCTGTTTGATATTATCAAGCATCGGATTTACGATCTGAATATTATTTTGCAATCTTAAGATCATCGGTGGCAGATGATATAACAATGACTCATATAATTTCTTGTCCCTTGTCAGATCAAGCTTTTGAATCTCACTCATTCTCTTGATGACATCTCTTACCGTTTCTTCATAGTCTGTCCGCATATGTTTTACATGATGTGTCACTCTGTGGGCATATAACTGTCTGCATAAATATTCCATATCATTATTACTGTATGTAATATGAAGCTGGTATTTCAGCTGTTCCGCAATACTATTTGCCACGATGTATGTCTCCATATGCCGGATATTGTTGTAAGAAATTTCTGTTTCCTCATTCATATGTTTCTTTTTGAGCAATCTTGAACTTTGCATGATCAATGTTACCAATAAAGATTTCAGATAATATTCTGAAAGCACTTCGGTCAGTTCTTCAAAATCATTTAAAATAAGATCTGAAACTGCTTTTATCACATCAAGTTCAAAAAAGTTTCCAAGTTTGTGCGTAAAATCAGAAAACATTTCTTCCTTTGATTCTGATAACAAATAATTGTTCACTGCATTTTGTATCTCGCTTTCTTCTCCTAAAATACAGATTCCACATTCTCCAACTTCCAGTTTTACATCTGACTGACTTTCGATTGATTTATTGATCACTGCAATGTCCTGATACAGTGATGTTTTACTTACTAAAAATTCCTTTGATACTGATTCCAATGTGATTGTTTCACAATCGATCAATACCTTCTTTAAAATCCACAATCTGCGATACTCCGGTGTATATTTTTCATCTTCAGACAGATTATCCTTTTGAAGGTCTCTTAACATATGCTGAATGTTTTCCTTTTCACCTTCCAGACGAATTCCTATTCTTGGAGCTCTGACCAGATCAACTTTATACTTTTCAACTTCACTTTGAAGATAAGTAATATCTGTGTAAATCGTTTTTGTCGAAACATCTAATGATTTACTAAAGAAAGATGCGGGTTTATATTCCCTTTGTTTTGACAAAAGTTTTAATAATTCGATTTGTCGACGAATCAAATCAATCACCCCTAATCTGTTAATTAACGTTTTTCTTTCTGTAACTAGAATACCATTGATATCTTATTTCTTGCAATTACATTAGCTTCCATATTAATGTGGAAACGAATAAAAAAAGGAGATATCTATGATCATTTCCTGATATATGATATCTCCTATATGTACGTTTGTCACACTTATGTTTTATAACCAGTCTTTGCTGTTCTTATCTTCTAACAATATCGTTTCCTGTTCTTGTTTCTTTGTAATACGATCCCTGATTCCCTGCATTCTCTCATCAAGTGCTGCACTTTGTCTTGCACAATCATAAAGTTCTTCCTGAAGGATTTCCACTTCTTCATCAGACAACTCTTTCTTATAACGCATCTTATGGTCAAGACTTGCCCAGAAATCCATAGCGATCGTTCGAAATTGCACTTCAACATTCACCATCTTCTTTTCATTTTGTAAAAAGATCGGTACTTGTACGATCAGATGAAGACTTCGATATCCACTTGGCTTTGGATTCTTAATATAATCTTTTCGCTCGATCAGTGTGATATCATCTTGCTTTAAGAAACTTTCTGCTAATTTATAAATGTCATCTGGAAATGAACAGATAACTCTGACCCCGGCAATATCTTTTAAATTATCTTCAATCGCCTTTAGATTTAATGGAATATTTTTTCTTCGGATCTTCTTCAAAATGCTATCGTATGATTTGACTCTTGTCTTAATACTCTCAATCGGATTATTATCATATTCCAAAGATAATTCATGATTTAATACTCTGAATTTTGTTTCCACTTCCATGATCGCGCATTCATAATATGACATTAAAAGATCAAACGGCTTCTTATTTTGTTGCATAAAATTCAAAAATTCATCTGACAAAAGACTTTGTCTGACAAAGTTATCTCTTCTCGCATCTAATAATGCTTTTCCCTGTTTTTTTAATTCCTCGATCACAACCAGATTTTTCTTCATTAAAAATTCCTTCCTTCGTAAGTATTCTTTATGAAAGCATAGAAAATCCTAATACTACAATCCCTAAGATCACAAGGATCACACCTGTCGCACGATTTAATGTCTCTGGTGTTGCTTTATTGGCAAATCGTGCTGCGATCCTTGCCCAGATCAGCGTAAATACAACACATAAGATAAATACTGTCCAATCCGGTGCTCCAACAATCATAAAATGAGAAACAGCTCCTGTAAATGCAGTAAATGCCATAATAAATACACTCGTTCCAACAGCTGTTTTTAATTCATATCCTAATACACTCGTTAAAATGAGCAACATCATCATTCCACCACCTGCACCAACAAATCCACAGATCAATCCGATCATGATCCCACAGACCACTGACTGAATTGCACGTTTCTTTGCTGAAACTCCTTGCATGGCTTCTTTGGTTATCATAACTGGTCTCACGATAAATTTAATTCCTAATAAAAATGTCATAAATACAGAAAAGCTTCCCATCGTTGCAGCTGGAAGTAAGCTTGCAATATAGCTTCCTACTACTGTAAATGTTAACACACTTATCATCATGATGATACCATTTTTTATATCAAGATTCTTATTTTTTCCATAAATATAAGCTGATACTGCACTTGCTAATACATCAGAGGACAATGCAATTCCAACTGCCATATACGGGTCCATCTTAAGGAATGTGATCAACATCGGACTAATTACAGCTGCTGCACTCATCCCTGCAAATCCTGTTCCAAGCCCGGCTCCCATTCCTGCAAAAAATGTTACTGCGATCGTTAATAATATATTCATCTTAGTTTCCACCTTTCAAAATATCATCTAAATTCTTATCCATATTTTTCATTACATGGATAAAAATTTTTTTATCTTCTTGTGTTGTATTATCAAACAACTGATCTACAAATCCTTGTTGTAACTGCTGTCCTTCTTTGATCACTGGATGTGCTTTTTCTGTAATAATCAGTTTTGTTTTTCTTCGATCACCTTTAATCTCTTCTCTTCTTAAATAACCTTCTTTCACAAGTTTCTCTACGTTGATTGATATAAGATTTGCTTTGATATTTCTGATCTTTACGATATCTCTGGCTGTCTGGTATTGTGGATTATTTCCTAAAAACATTAAAATATCAAAAGCTGTCTGTGGTAATTTTAATTTCTTGCACAACGGCTTACATGCATCGTTATATACCTCTAACAACTTTCTCGGAAATTCTATATTGATCTTCATGAATTTATCCCTCCTTGTTAATTAATTCATATTTGAACTATTCATTTTTGATTCATTATAACAGATTGTCATATATTTTCAACTTTTTGTTACTTCAAAAAATAAAAACAGCTGACATAATTTTTACTTTTTATGCCAACTGTTTTTATATATTTATTTATTACAATTACCACTATGATCAAATGCTGGATTGATCGCATAAAAATTTTTAGAATCCAAATGATCCTGTACAGTCCTCAGTGCTTCACCAAATCTCTGGAAATGCACGATTTCTCTTTCTCGTAAGAATTTCAGTGGCTCTCTAACATCTGGATCATCAATAAGCCTTAACAAATTATCATACGTTGTTCTTGCTTTTTGTTCTGCAGCAAGGTCTTCACTTAAATCTGTAATCGGATCTCCCACAGACTGAAACGTCGCTGCGCTAAACGGTACACCACTTGCTGCTTGTGGCCATACACCTGCTGTATGATCTACATAGTAGGCTCCAAACCCTGATTTTTTCACCTGTTCTGGAGTTAGATCTCTAGTTAACTGATGCACGATTGTACAGACCATTTCCAAGTGAGCTAATTCTTCTGTACCTATATCAGTTAGCACCCCACAAACATTTTTATATGGCATCGCAAATCGCTGCGACAAATACCGCATCGAAGCTCCTAATTCCCCATCTGGACCACCATACTGCGTAATGATCAATTGTGCCATCTTGGGATCTGTTCGTTTGATATTTACCGGAAACTCCAATCGTTTTTCATAATTCCACATATCAACAACCTCCCCTCTTCATCCATGGCCAAGAATCCGTTGCCCATGTAAAATGATCATCTATATCTGCACTATCAATCGTCAATGGTTCAAAATTTCTCGCATATTCTTTTAATGCCTGCTTTCTTGCCTTCTGATATTGATTAAAATGGTCCATTGCTTTTTTGTCATTTGGGTGTGTATCAAGATACAGATTCGTATCAATCAATGCAAAGCTGACTGCATCAATATAATTTAACAACTTTTTCTTATCATACTGATTCATTACCGGCACGCCCCTTTCCCATAAAATGGTTTATTCAACTCTGGAAAGATCGTTCCACATTGTAATCCTTCTTCCGGACTATAAATCCTGCTCCAATACTGCCATGGAACATACTGCATAGCAACCGGCATAGAATCCACTCCACCATGCCGATGACCATGCTCACACATTCCTGATGATCGATCACAATAACATTGATTCATTTCTATTTTCCTTTTCTTCTTTTATACTATCATGGTATGTATACAAAAAAGAAAAGTGCTTTGAAATTTTAAGTTGTATAACGGGAATGTATCGAGTATTCATAAAAACATAAAGAAAGATAGAGGTACGAAAAACGAATTCCATTGACGGATTTTTTGCAAAACGCTGATCCGCCAACACTCCTGCACAACTCACTGCGTTCAAACAGTGCCCGTGTTGGCTGCGATTTTGCAAAAAATCCTATGGAATTCTACTATTTCGTACCTCTATCTTTCTTTATGTTTTTATGAATACCTGAAGACATTCTCGTATAAAATTAAGTATTGTATGTTGAACGTTATCGGTTTTCAAATTTTTTAGTAACAGACAAATGTTTATTATAAATGCCCATACAGTAAAACATACACACTGTGTAGTGGTTTGAATAACGTAAATTATTTGAATATTATAAAAAGAGACCATGTGTTGGCAACCGTACGGACACGTCTGCACTTAGCGAGTGGATGGTCATTAGACCATTCAGGAGCTTAGTACAGCTACGTGGGAGTCCGAACGCGAGTGGGTTGCAGACACATGATTTCTTTTTATAATATTCCACCAATAATTTTCGTCATTCAAATCACAATTTAATCATTGAGGCTTTTTGCTTCTTCAAATTCTTTCACCATAACATCGTTAGGTTCTTCTGTACATAAACTAACTACGATGATCAGAATAGAAGATACGATAAATGCTGGTAACAGGCAGTAGATTCCAAAAATTCCACCTAATTTTCCCAGAGTCACTGGCCATACAAGTGCAATGATACCTCCACTTAACATTCCAGCGATTGCTCCTTTTAAGTTTGTTCGTTTCCAGAATAATGCAAACAGTGTTAATGGGCCAAAGGCTCCACCGAATCCTGCCCATGCATTTTCTACTAATCCGAATACAGAGCTGTTTTCATCCATTGCGATAAAAACACCGATCAATGCGATCACGATCGTTGTGATCCTTGAAACTAACAGTACCTTTTCTTCAGACATTTCTTTCTTAAATAATCCTTGGAATAAGTTCTTTGATACGCAGGATGATGCAATTAAAAGCTGCGAATCAGATGTACTCATTGTTGCTGCAAGAATTCCTGATAAAATAACTCCTGCCATAAATAATGGGATCAGTCCTTTAAATAAATGTGTTGTCATGTAGATAAAGATTCTCTGATTTCCATTTCCAGCTAATTCTGCTACATTTGGATAAAGTGCTGCTCCTGTAAATCCGATACATACAGCTACACTTAAAGAAATCAGTACCCAGATCATTGCGATATTTCTTGATTTCTTTACTTCCTGTGGGTCACGGATCGCCATGAATCTTACAAGAATATGTGGCATACCAAAATATCCAAGTCCCCATGCAAGTCCGGATAAGATTGGAATCACACCCTGTGATACTGCACCTCCTGTTGCTGGGTCATGGTACTTCATAACATCAAAGAATCCTTCCATTGCTTGACCGTGTGCAATAACATTCGCTACTCCACCTGCATTCACAACTCCAACGATCAGTACGATCACAATGGCAAATGACATTAATAATCCCTGAATCAGGTCTGTTGTACTTGCTGCCAAGAATCCACCCATGGATGTATATAATACGATAACGATCGCACAGACGATCATACTCTTCTGATAATTTAATCCAAATACAGAGTTAAATAATGTCCCACATGCAGCAAATCCTGATGCTGTGTATACTGTAAAGAAAATAAGGATCATGATTGCGGAAATACTGCTTAAGATTTTCTTATCATCTTTGAAACGGTTACTGAAAAAGTCTGGTACTGTGATCGCATTATCTGCTACTTCTGTATAATGACGTAATCTCTTTGCCACGATCTTCCAGTTTAAATATGTACCAAGAATCAATCCGATTGCTGTCCATCCTGCCTGGCTGAATCCTGTTGCGTATGCAAGTCCAGGAAGTCCCATCAACAGCCAGCTGCTCATATCAGATGCCTCTGCACTCATTGCAGTAACCCATGGTCCAAGTCCTCGTCCTCCAAGGAAATAGTCTTCGGATGTCTTTGTCTTCTTACTGTAAATGACACCAATCCAGATAACCATTGCCATATAGAGAACCATTGCGATCAATATTGGTAATTTCATATGATTTCTCCTCTTCTTTATGTGTATTTATCTTCATGATCAAAGTCTTATTTGACCTGAATTTTGACATGATTGTCTATTTTATCACATTCTTTGGATTGATTCAAGAAAAAGACAATTACTCGACACGCTCCGGCATGACAACCGCTGCCACAATATATAACAACAATCCTGTTCCTGTTGTGCATAATGCTGCTGTAAGGATTCGTACCAAAGTTGGATCTACCTCAAAATATTCTGCTAATCCTCCACATACACCAAATAAAAAACGGTCTTTTCTTGATTTATATAATGTTTTCTTCATTTCCTTTTCCTCCATCTATCTGTTACTTTGTTTTACAATATTGTATTATCGAAATCGATCGTAAGATCTCCACTTCCACAATCTATATTAATCCATCTTAATGCATTGATATTTCGTTTTTTTAGATCATCTTCGAAAAGTATATCTCCAATCTTAACATCTCCACTTCCACAATCCAGATTATAGTTATAATCTTTTTCTGTTCCTGCCATTGTCAGTATAATATCTCCAGAACCCAGATCAATCTCTGTCTTTGGTGCTGTGATCGTTGACAGATCAATATCTCCACTGCCACAGTCTATGTCAAGTTCGTCTGTGATATTCAAAGAATCTGATGCAATGTCTCCACTGCCACAATCCATGGAAACTTTCTCAAAGGTAACACCTTTGGGCAGAATAACTGTGATCTCATCGTTTGATTGAAACCAAAATAATTTAAAATGTCTGCTCTTCTGCTTAATTTTAATCTCTCCATCTGACTTTAATATCACTGACTCCCAGCTTCCTTTTTTCTTTATGATCAGATGATCCTGATTTCCATTTTGTAGCTTAACATTTCCACTTCCAATATCAATATTTAATTTTCGGATCTGATCTGCTCTTATATTTCGTTCCTCTGTCTGTAATTTACCGCTTGTCTTTCCTTCTGCATAATTTCGAATCTGTCTTGGATCTGCACCCATAACAAATGCTGCTATGATGCATCCGATCCCTGCAACAGCCGTTACTGATATTAATATCATGCATACTTTCTTAAATGTCTTCAAACTTATTCACATCCTCTCCCAAAATTTCTGTTCCAAAATTCACGGATCTTTGCAATGATCCATGGAATAGCATTTGCACAGATCCATACAAGGGACCATAATAATAAAATTCCACCAGCGATCATCAGAAAACCGCCGCCCATCAACAATAAACCATATGGAACTGTCGTAAACATCTTATAAATTCCAGCGCCAACCAACCCAAGTCCTCCAAACAACAATCCTGCACAACTGCCAAAAATTCCTCCTGCAATTCCAATCACAATGCCAAAAATACCAGGAATCAGCCAGCTTCCCACAAAGACAAGAATTAAGATCATCAAAATGATATTTCGGTTTCTTCTTCCCTTCATATGCCATCTGCTGCCTTGTTTTGCTTCCTTTTGTGAGTCTTTTCTGCTCATCTGCTGGTAATCTTCGTAAGTTTCCTGTCTGTATCCTTCTTCTGTATACTCACTGCTTGCCTGATTTCCCTGTACAGAATCACGGATCATCCTCGCGATCTTCTCTGGGGAACCAAGTTCCTTGATCACCTGTTCTTCTTTCTCTTCTCCTGCTTCCTCAAAATAATCTTCATAATATGCGATCGCATCTTCAATTTCTTCTTCTGGAAGATCTTTTAGTAAAAAAGACAATCTCTTTAAGTACTCCTCCCGGTTCATACTCTCTCTCCTCCTTCAAAAATTCCAGATATTCTCTGGGAATATTGTTTCCATTCTTCTTTATATAACGAAAGCTGTGCTATTCCCACAGATGTGATCTTATAATATCTGCGGTTCCTACCGCCGTATTGCTTATCATAAACTTCCAGGCAGCCATCCTTCTTAAGTCTCCTTAATACTGGATATAATGTAGATTCTGATACTTCTAACACTTCTCTTACATCCTGTGTAATCTTATATCCATACGTGCCTTCTTCTTCTCTTGATACGACAGCCAGAACTACCGCATCTAACAGCGCAGCTCCTGTATTAAAAACCATTGGCATCCTCCTTACTCATATTATACGCCATATAATATTATATTTTTCATATTATGTCAACTCGCTGTAGATTTCTTATATAGCGTAATTTACATGAAAAGAAATCTGCTGTAACTAAAAAGAGACCATCACATATCTCTATGCAATGATCTCTGTAATATTTATTTTAAAACTGTTTTGAGCTGATTGACCGCTTTTGCACTTGTCTTGCTCTTTAGATCCTGATAGTCAAAGAATGCAAATCCATCCACATGTTTTTTTCTTGCATACTGAACCTGTTTCTTTAAGACTTTGGTATCACTCTTCCATTCTTTTCGCTCTGCACGATTCTGACCAACATTATGTCCTGCACGATAAACTGCAATTCCAATATAAAGTTTAACTTTCTTGCTCTTTGCCGCCTTGATCCAACGGTCTGTGACTTTATTAAATTTGGCAGTTGGATGTTTAAATCCCCAGTATACTTGTGGACAGATATAATCAACATACTCTGTAGAATTTAGCCATTTATAGATATCTACATAATATGAATATTTACTCGTCAGATTATCAATATTTCCTGCTGGGCTGATACCATATGATACATTTGGATCTACACTTTTTACTGCTTTTTTCATCTGTTTTACAAGAGTATTTACCTGTGCACGACGGTAAGTATAGATACTTTTCTTTTTCTTCTTATAAGAAGATTTCTTATATTCTTTTGCATCAAATGCCTTTTTGACATTACGTTTTGTAAAAGATGGATAGAAATAATCATCCATATGAATTCCATCGACATCATAATTTTGTACGATTTCTTTTACTCCGTTTGTGATCAGTGTTCTGACCGCTTTCTTAGATGGGTTGTAATACAAACTTCCACCATAAGATAATACATTTCTTCTTGTAGACTTCTTGGCATGCCATTTTCTTGCCTGATTATTCTTTGCAAGTTTCTTATAATTCGTAGAACCTGTTGTTACACGATATGGATTCACCCATGCCTCGATCTTCATGTCATTGTCATGTGCAACTTCTACCATGATCTTTAATGGGTCAAATCCTGGATTTCTTCCTTGTTTTCCAGAAATATATTTGGACCAAGGAAAATACTTTGACTTATAAATGGCATCTCCAAATGGTCTTACTTGCACGATCACACGATTCATTCCAAGACTCTTTCCTTTTTTGACAACACCTGTAAAGTAGGTACGGAAATTTGCTGCCGTTCTCTTTTTATATTTTGCACGATAAGAGTCATAATCGTAGAAAGAAAACCAGAATGCTTTATATTCTCCCATAGACTGTGTCTCTTCCTGCTGTTCCGTTGTAGTTTCTGTTGTCGCTTCTGAAGCTGTTGTCACTTCTGTCGTTGTTCCCTGTGCCGGATCATTTCCATCTCTTGCTGCTGCCAATACCATATGGCTGCATAAATTCACAAAGATTGCACTGACAACCAATAATGCGATCCATTGTATCTTCCCTAATTTTAAATGTTTCATATTTCCCTCCGATGTATCTTCTGTCTGCTGTTTTACTTTATTAAATCCATTCAAAATGTTCACATGCTTTCTTAATACCGTCATTGATATTTGTATCGGTCACATAATTTGCCATATCTTTTAAATCCTGGCATCCATTTCCCATAGCAATGGAAAACCAGTCTTTGCAGAACATATCCATATCATTGTAATCGTCCCCGAATACAACCACATTTTTAATATCTGCGCCAAGATATTCCATCATCTTCACAATACCACCACGTTTATTATCTGGCTGGAACATTAAATATTCTGGTTCAAATCTCAAATGCCCGATCAACTCTTTCTTTGTAAGTTTCTCTTCTTCCTCTTTTGGAATAGCTACATAAATCTTGTAAATCGCGTCGACACTGTCAATATCTAACATATCATCGATGATATATCTGGTTGGTTCTTTTCTCTTTCCAACCTGTCTTAGAAATTTATCGTCTGTCATATAGACATCTTTCGTATCATCAAGAGCTACACACCATCCATACCCTAATTCTTCTGACTGATGAATGATCTGTAAACACCCTTCTTTATCCAAAGGAATATTTTCCACTAATTCATTGTTGATCACACAGCCATTGCCTCCACAACAGACCATATTTTTAAACCCATTGGCTTCTGTGAATTTACGTGCTTTGTAATGTGCTCTTCCAGTTGCGATCGCAACAAAATGTCCATTTGCTTCTAAACGATCCAACGCCTCTCTGGCACTTGGCACGATCTTCCCTGTCGATCTATCTGTCAATGTTCCGTCAATATCAAAAAAGAAATATTTCTTTTCCATTGTTATCTACTCCTTATAAACTCTTATCATAGCATTTTATTTATTGCAATGAATTTAACTGTTCATAAAATGTTGGATAAGACACATCCACACATTCTGAATCTTCGATCACAGTTTCTCCTTCTGCATTGATTCCTGCAATCGAAAATGTCATAGCGATTCGATGGTCGTATTTACAATTGATGCTTGCTCCATGTAATGGATTACCGCCTTTGATGATCATTCCATCGTCTGTCGCTGTCGCATCAACACCCATTTTCACAAGATTATCAACCGTTAATGCGATTCGATCAGACTCTTTTACCTTCAACTCTGCCGCGTCTTTGATCACTGTCTCACCTTCTGCAAATGCTGCTAACAGTGCAATAACTGGAATCTCATCGATCAATGTTGGAATGACTTCTCCACCAATCACCGTTCCTTTTAATTTGCTTGTCTTTACAACGATATCTGCTGTTGGCTCTCCCCCATTATCGATCACATTTTCTAATGTAACATCAGCTCCCATATCTTTACATACACGTAGGATTCCATCTCTTGTTGGATTGATTCCAACATTTTTTAAACGGATACATGAATTTGGTGTGATCAGTCCTGCCACGATAAAGAAAGTTGCTGAAGAAATATCTCCTGGAACCACAATATCTGTTGCGATCATCTCTTCTGGAGGTGTGATCGTCGCTGTTGTATCATGTGATTCTACTTTCACTCCAAAAGAACGAAGCATTAATTCTGTATGATTTCTTGATAATGCTGGTTCTGTCACACTTGTCTTGCCATCTGCATATAATCCTGCTAATAACACACAGGATTTTACTTGTGCAGATGCAACTGGAGAATCATAATGTGTTGCATTTAATTTTGTTCCTTCAATCTTCAATGGTGCACATCCATTCCCATTCACACTTGTGATCTTTGCACCCATCTGTTCTAATGGTTTGATGATCCTTCCCATTGGACGTTTATTTAAAGATGCATCTCCAGATAATACAGTTTCAAAATCCTGACCTGCCAGGATTCCTGAGATCAATCTTGTTGTTGTTCCGCTATTTCCTACATCTAATGTCTCACTTGGTGCCTTTAAGCCATGAAGTCCATTTCCATGAACAGTGACGTTCGTTCCATTCTGTTCGATCAAAACACCCATCTTACGAAAACAATCGATCGTTGACAGACAGTCTGCTCCTGATAAGAAATTGCTGATATGTGTTGTTCCTTTCGCTAAAGATCCAAACATAACTGCTCTATGACTGATCGATTTGTCTCCCGGAATTGATAATTCTCCTCTAAGTCCCGCACTTTTTGTTAATTTCATGTTTTTATTTCCTCTCGTATACTGTGTAGTTTTTATCTCTTAAGATTTTTGTCGCCTTCTTTGCTGATTCATCATCATATAACATGATCTTTAAAACACCTTCTTCGAATTCACGGTTGTGAATGATTCCAATATTCTTGATACTTACATGATTCAAAGCAAGCAAGGTTGTCGTTGTTGCAATCGTTCCTGGTTCATCTGGAATATCAATAAAGATCTCATAAGATTTCTGGATCAGACCAACCGCACTGTCTGGCACAGAATCTCTATATTCTCCTGCCTGTTTAAAATAATTATTCAAATATTCTCTGTCTTCCATATCAAGTGCTGCGATCACATAGCCTAAATGATTCTGTGCTTTTTGCAGTAATTCTTTGATATTCTTCTTATTTGATAAAGAAATCTGTTCCCATACGACTGGAGATGAAGATGCGATTCTTGTGATATCTTTAAAACCACCTGCAGCTAACTGTTTTAAGATTCCATCATCTGTATCCATATTACTTACGATATGTACCAGTTCTGCTGCCATGATATGTGGTACATGACTGATTGCTGCAGTATAGGCATCATGCTGCTTATAATCCAGAATGATCGTTAATGCTCCTAATTCTTCAATGAAGTTTGTAAAATCTTTCACTCTTTGTTCGCTGACTTTCTTCGTTGGCGTGATAAAATAGTAAGCATTCTCAACTAATCTGTCAGAACTGAAAGAAAAACCTGCCTTCTCTGATCCTACCATCGGATGTCCTCCGATAAAGTATTCTTCCATTCCTAATTCTTCAATCTTTAAGTGAATCTCTTCCTTTACACTTCCTACATCTGTTAAAATACAATTTTCATTAATCGATCCTTTCAGATCTTTTAGATACATTACATTATATTGAACCGGTGCACACAAAAATACATAGTTGCATTCCGCAAAATCTGTTTTGCAGTCTGTAGCAATTGAATCAATGATTCCATCCTCCAATGCACTTTTGATCGTATCCGGGTTTTCATCCATTCCAATGAGTGTATAGTTTGGAAAAACTCTTCTTATTCCCTTCGCAATGGATCCACCGATCAATCCTAAACCGATAAATCCGATCGTAAAATTGCTGTCTGTCATTGTTTTACTCTCCTTTTTTCTTGCGGTGATCACAAAATCTTCTCATTCTTTGATCACACTTAGTTTTTATTTTAACTTCCTGTATTTAAAAAGTCAACACTGACACGCTTTAAAGTGACAAAGTATTTTCCTCTCTATTTTCTTGGATTTCCTACTTGAATACCAAAAAAAAATGCTTTATGATTATCTTAACAATTATTTTACACTAACTTATTTTAATAAAGGAGTTTTCCAATGTTTGAAAAAGCCGTTATCTACGCAACAAATGCCCACAACGGTCAGACAAGAAAAGGCACCAATCTTCCTTTTATCATCCACCCTATGGAAGTTGCTGCCATCGTTGCCGCTATGACTCTCGATCAGGATATGCTTTGTGCCGCTGTCCTTCATGATGTTGTTGAAGATTGTGACGGAATCTCGATAGATGACATCCGTCGTGAATTCGGTGATATCGTTGCTTCTTATGTCTATCAGGAAAGTGAAGATAAGAGTAAGACATGGGTTGAGAGAAAAGGCCATACGATCGATTTCTTAAAGAACCGTGCATCCCGCAACGCTAAGATCATCGCCCTTGGTGACAAGCTTGCTAACATCCGTGCACTTTATCGGGATTATAACATCCTTGGCGAAGAGTTATGGGAGAGATTCAATATGAAGGATAAGAAGATGCAGAGTTGGTATTATCGTGGAATGATCGAAGGTTTTGCTGATCTTTCAGAATTTCATGAGTATGAGGAATACTGTCAACTTGTAAATGAAGTTTTCCCTGAAGAGTAACACAAAAGAAAAAAAGACTGATTTCGCAAACATTGTTAAATGTTTGTAAAATCAGTCTTTTTATCAGATTCTGAACTCTTTTGCCATCAAGATCGTTGCGATCGCTAGCAAAATACTACAGATAAAGATAGAACTTCCTCCTGCACGACCGGTTAAAAATCCTCCGATCACTGCTCCAATAATGAAAAAAGTAATAATTCCATAATATCGTAAACTTTTTTGTTTTAATGTCTTATCTCCTGTTTTAAAGTACTGGCACAGTGCTTCTGTTCCACTTCTTAAATTACCAGTACACATCGTACTGGCAAATGGATGCCCATGAACCCTTCGAAATGTCTCCACCTGCATAGAACATACAAAAGAAATCAGTACATTCGCCACAACATCATATTGTCCCAGCGGAATAAATCCAACAACCGTTATCAGCACAAACTCAAGTGCCACAGTTCTCTGTCTCCAATGAATCTTATGTTCTTCCTTATAAAAATACTTTATGATCTCAACAAGGATTACGCCCACAGCAAATGCAAGAATTGGAACAAAATAGTAAAATGCCTGTGTAAAATCCCGCTTTTGAAGATTCACACCAAACAATACGATATTTCCTGTCTGTGCATTTGCAAATACATGTCCACGCATTAAATAACTGTAGGAATCAAGAAAGCCTCCTACGATTGCAAGAATTGCTGTTAAGAAAAAACTCTCTGACATCTGCAAACGTTTTTCTTCCATTAAATCTGCACTTCCTTTCCAAGCTCATAAAAAGATCCCATCAGTGTGATCATATCATCTAAATCTTTGCATCCGGCAGTTTCGTATGTTGAATGCATGGATAACTGTGGAAGTCCGATATCTGCTGCCTTGATCGACACCTGTCCAGTCAGGATATTACCAAGTGTTGAACCGCCTAACATATCCGAACGGTTAAAGAATACCTGACACTTAATCTTTTCTTTTTTACACAGATATTTTACGAGTGCCGCTGAATTCGCATCGGTTGTATATTTTTGTGATGCATTGTATTTTAATACAATTCCTTCATTGATATACGGACGGTTCGTAGGGTCTGTCTTATCCTGATAGTTCGGATGAACTGCATGAGCGTTATCTGCAGATAACATAAAGCTGTCTGCCACCGCCATATAATATTCTTCTTCATTTTTTCCGCAAAGATAACTGATCCTTTTTAATACCTCTGGAAAAAATGTCGATCCAGCCCCTTGCTTTGTGCCGCTTCCGACTTCTTCATTATCAAAAATCGCACATACTGTGACATAATCTTTGGAAAGCTTTGCATTTAACATTCCTTCGATGGATGAATATGCACATTCAAGGTCGTCTAATTTGGGAGCTGCAACAAATTCTTCGTTGATTCCCAGTGTTGTTCCTCTCATTCGGTTATATAAAAACAGATCATAAGATAAGATATCTTCTTTCTCAACGCCTGATTCTTTGGCGATCATTTTCTCAAAACCATCTTTTGTAAAATTTCCTCCACATAATGGCAGGAGATCTTTTTGTGGGTTTAGCTGTTTTGATTCATTTGAAGATCTTGACATGTGAATTGCAAGATTCGGAATGATCATAAGATCTCTGTCAATATTGACCAACTGATCTTTGATCTGTCCGTTTTCTTCTATTATAATACGTCCCGCAACAGATAATGGACGATCAAACCATGTTTCTGGGATCATTCCACCATAACGTTCAATATTTAATTTCGTATAATGTTTCTCAACTGACATCTCGGGCTGTTCTTTGATACGGTATGTTGGAGAATCACTGTGGCTTGCCACGATGTGAAACCCTTGAAAATCCTTCTTAGGAAGATGAAAGGCTAAAATAGAACTTCCATTTCGTTCTACAAAGTAACTTTTTCCTTCTTCTAAATTCCAATGTTCTTTTTCTTCTAACTGTATAAAACCATGTTCCAAGAACTGTTTTTTTGCATTTTCAATCACATGAAAACAACTTGGACTGTGATCGATAAACTGAATTAAATTTTTGACACTGTTTTCCATTTTTTAATTCCTCCAAGGCAAAAATTTTTCTAACGCTATTCTATCACAATTGTATACAAAAAGAAAGAAAAGCACTTATATCAATTTGATATGTTTGTAATATGATTTTACTCATTTTCTTATTTTTTTGTAAAAATAACAGGCTTTTTCTAAGTTTTTGGATATACTAAAATCAACTTAACAATATGCGAAACAAAAAGGAGATTTTATAATGAATGCATATCCATATATCAAAAATATTGACCACGAAAAAGTACTCAAAATTGCTGACCAGGTCAATGCAGATGCTGATCAAGTTGTAAGCAAGACTTTAGCACAAAATGACTTTGTCAGTGTTACACTCTTTGCTTTTTCCAAAGGAGAAGATATTTCTACTCATGACTCGATCGGAGATGCAATGGTAACTGTCATTGAAGGCTGCGGAAAATTTATTGTAGATGGCAAAGAATATATCGTAAATCAAGGGGAATCTCTTGTCATGCCTGCAAAGAAACCACACTCTGTTCATGCAGTAGAAGCATTTAAGATGATGTTAGTTGTCGTCTTCCCATTAGAACAGGATTAATCTATGGAACATAACTTATCAAACAGAGATGAACTTATCTGATGGTACGATCCAGAACACTACATTTCTTATTAAATCCGAAAAATCAAAAATCGCCCCAATGTGCGAAACCTGTGCCGCACGTTGGGGCAAGACTGGGATATAAGCCAATTATCTTTGGTATTGAACGAATCCCTATATAACTTCAATATGTAATTTTTCGATACTATCTTTTAATTCCTTTGATATTTTATCATCCGTGATAATCACATCAAACTCTTCAATCTTGGCAAATGAACAAACTGTTTTCGTTCCAATCTTACTGCTATCACAGAGTAAATATCTCTGATTCCCATACCTCCAACGGTACACTCAAATGATGTTCGAACTCTTCCACCTAATAAAATTAAATGAATTTCTGAATATTTTTGCAATTTTAATGCGATCTGCAGATCATTTGTAATTACTGTAAGATTATGAATATCTTTCAATAACTCTGCAAGATCTAATGCTGTCGTTCCACTATCTAAAAGAATTGTATCTCCATCTTCAATCTGAGCTCGTGCTTTCTTTGCAATACATTCTTTCTCTTCTTTATTTTTTCTCGTCTTGATGATATCGAATCCTCTCCATAAACTGGATCTTCTTTTAAGATCGCACCTCCATGTGTTCTTGAAAGCAAACCTTTTTGCTCTAATTCAGTCAGATCAATTCGTATTGTTGTTCCACTGACTCCAAATTTCTTGATCAATTCTGTATTGCTTACACGCTTATTAACTTTAAGCATTTCTAAAATCTTTTCTTGTCTTTCTTCTGCAAACATGTATGACAACTTCCTCCTTCATCTGACTCATTTATTTATTCAAATTTTAACATATTCTATCTAAAACTTCTATGAAATAAATATTTTTTCAAAAAAAGATATGCTCTTACAAATTTATGCATGAACATATCTTTTAAATCAAAATCACTACTATCTTGTCTCTTTTATTTTTTCTATGATTGCATCGTATTGTTCTCCCTCAAGGAAATTTTCTACAGAATAATGAATCGCATTTGGTCTGACAGCTATTGCACGATCTGTTAGAGATTTATGTGTAACTACAATGTCTACATCTTCTGGTAAAGATGGAATTGATACATTTTTCATTTCACTTGTCAACCATTTATTGAAACTTTTCAAAACTAAATAAATCAAAATACAACCATACAAAAGAAAATAAATTTCAAAAATGGCATCCAACACCCTACAGCAGCCATAATTTAAAAGTGTAGATACAAAAAATGCAAGGTAGTTTATGATCCGCTCTCGCTCAGATGAATTACGTAACTGTACTAAGCTCTTGAATGATCGTTCAATCATCCAATCGCTAAGTGCCGACGTATTCATATGGTCATAAACTACCTTGCGTTTTTTGTATCTACACTTTTAAATTATGCCAAAACTTTTCCTTCAGGGAATGCACTTCGAAATACGAATCTTGTAAGTGGTCCTGCAATGATCAACTGATATGGAAGTGCCATTACAAAATTCTTTGGAATATTTGTAAGCCAGATGATCAGTAAATTTGAAAAATTTCCCATCTCTACACTTACTTCTACTGCTCCATAAAGTGACATAATGATCACCATAGGAACAACCATACAGCAAGATACTGAAATAACTTTTCTTAAAACAGAACTGTCTGGTTTTACAAGATATTTAAACGCAAATCCTTTTGCGATCTTAGATACAAAGAACCAGTCGCAGCACATTGCAAAAATATATGCGATCGGGAAGCCTAACCATCCGGCTTTGATGGATTCCATTGATAATCCTCCCATATGTAATGATACGTTGTATATGCTCATCCAAAATACCATCATGAAACACATGATGAATGTATAGATAAGGCTTTCTCTTTTATTCTGTGGCATTTTCTTTTCTCCTCTTCTTGTTGTAATAAATTGTTGCTTTTCTTCAAGAAATAAGGCAAAAAAATAGTGGAGACCCTCAACCAAACTCGTTGCGGATCTCCACTTTCTATTGTGTGCAATCTTCACTGCGTTCTTTCCTGCTTATTTCTTGTCAATGCATTATTATACACACTTTTTATGTCTTGTATAAGCACTTTTTTTAATTTCGTCACATTCTTTAATTTAATTATTATACATATCGTATTTTTGTGCATTTTCCACAACGAAATATGTTAAAATGTAATTAGAAACAATTAGTTTTCATATACTTAAGAAGGAGGGATTTTCTCATGAAAAGAAATGTATACAGGATTTTAGGTTGTTTTCTTTTTGCTTTTACATTATGCATTATAACACCATCATTTGCAAAAGCTTCTGTTAAAAACATACCTCAAACAAAAACTTCTGGAACTTATGCTGGTAATGTTGACATCACTGGAGACGGAAATGCTGATTCTGTGATCATCCGTACAACACCCGATCAAGAAGTCTGGTACATCAACCGTTTTACGATCTATCTAAATGGAAAAAGGACCACAGAAATATCTCTCCGTGATCACGACTGTTATGACCTCACTGTAAAATATGCAAAAATGAACAAACAACATACATTTATCCAGATCATTGGCCGTGGTGAAAATGACTACGTTACTTATAATGAAATCTTTACTTATAACAAAAAATCCAACCAATTTCGTGTTGTAAAATCTTTGAATGATCGCTCATCTTACGCTGAAGAAATCGTTACTGCCAATAAAAAAGGGATTACCGTTAAACATCGTGTACAACCTATGGAAACCGGATGGATCAATTGGACACTGCCTTTTAAATACAGTAAGCAAAAATTCATTAGAACTGCATCTTCTACAAAAACGGTACGAAGCGAACTTGGACAAAACAGAAAAGATAAATATTCAAGATACTTTGCAAAAAACAAGTTTATCACTGCCAAAAAAGTAACTTTTTATAAAAAAGCTGGCAGCAAAAAAGTTGCTTTTCGTGTACCAAAAGGGAAAGCTGTAACTTTAAAGAAATTAATTTATTCTAAGAAAAAGATTTATCTACAGTTTAAATACGGGAAGAAATATGGCTATCTTCGTGTAAATCGGGCAAATTATAACTTTGAAAAACCACTTTTTCAGAATGTTAATTCACGATTATCTGGCTGATCATTTTCAATACCAATCAAAAAAGAAAAGAACAACCATTTTGACGTTCATAATATGGTTGTTCTTTTCTTTTTAGTTTTTTTGAATTATATGTGTTTGAGTTTTATATGTTTTTTGGAGTTTTATTTTTTTATATTTTTGGAGTTTTCATTTATGATTATCTTTGTTTATCTTATATGTTTCTTAGGAGTTTGGCAATTTTATAACATCTACCATAAATTTTTATAAATTTCTTTTACATCTTCTGCTGTGATCGCTTTTCTTGTATTGGATGGGCTTCCACTTTCCATAGCATCTGCTGCCATTTTATCGATCACATTAAAGAATTCTTCTTTGTTGATTCCGTATTCTTCCAGTGTTGGTGTTTCAAGTTCATCGCAGATATCAACAACCGCCTGAAGGAATTTTTCACTTGCTTCTTTATCGGAATCTACATCACTCGCAGCTCCGATTGCTCTTCCAAGATCTGCAAATCTATCGTAAGCACCATCTAAAGCATAGATGAAGCATTGTTTTAATAACATCGCATTGGATAATCCATGCGCTACATGGAATAATGCCCCGATTGGACGGCTCATTCCATGAACTAATGTAACAGATGCATTGTTAAATGCGATTCCTGCTTCTAACGCTGCGATTGACATCTGTTCTCTTGCTTCTACATTCTTTCCATCATGGAATGCAACTGGCAGATATTTGAAGATTCGTTTGATCGCTGATAATGCAAATGTATCAGATAATGGCTGTGCAAGTTTAGATGTATACGCCTCTGCTGCATGTGTCAGTGCATCTAATCCTGTTGCTGCTGTGATCTTTGGTGGTGCAGTCATTGTAAACTGTGGATCAATGATCGCATAATCTGGCATTAACACTGCACCTTTTAATAACATTTTTACATCATTTTGTGTATCTGTAATGATCGTAAACTGTGTTGCTTCTGATCCCGTACCTGCTGTTGTTGGAATTGCAACCGTTGTTGGAAGTTCCCCACCAATGATCTTTCCCATATAGTCGGAGATATTTCCACCATTTGCAACGAGTGCTGCGATGGCTTTCATAGAGTCGATCGGACTTCCTCCACCTAGTGCAACTAAGAAATCGCATCCGTTTTCTTTGTAAAGCTCTAATCCTTTATTGATCATAACATCAGTTGGTTCCCCATTGATCTCATGATAAACAACATAATCTACATTTCCGTTTTTTAATGCTGCTTCTACTTTTGCACAGTTTCCAAGTTCTACCATTACATTGTCTGTAACAATCAGTGCTTTTTTACCAAGCTGTCTTAATTTGTCTTCTGCCATATCAAGTGCGCCGGCACCTGTAAATATATTTCCTGGTGCAATAAATTCTCTTGCCATGTTCTTTTCCTCCTGTTTTTATTGATTAAAATTGTGCATCATGAAGCCAGAGATATCTCTCATCTTCATTTCGATCTGTCTGTAACCAAGGGTTTCCATCCAGATGGCGGATCATCCAGCATGTATACATCTGGAATCCTGGTGCAACAGCCTGTGGATGTAATTCTCCACCTGGGATTGCTGAAAAACTTCCATCTGTACTTTTAAATACCTGATCACCTACGAAACTTGCTCCAAATCCTTCCGGACGGTCAAATTTAAAGTAGTAAGTTTCTGGCTGTGGGTGTCTGTGTGGCAGATATCCTGACCAGTTTCCTCTGTCATTTAATACTTCTCCAAGTACCATATTAGAATATGGAGCGATATCATGATCAAAGATCGTATTTACACGGCGTTTTGCCACATTTCCAAATTTACCAACAGAAGAATATCCCCATGGAGCATCTTCTGGTTTATATAATTTAGTGTCAAACTTTGTATCATTCTTTGTTGACTGAACAAGGATCTCACTATCTGCAAGTGCCTTAACACTTACCTTAGATTCTGTTGCTGCATGCACACACCAAGGTCCTTCTGTGAAAACATCCTTTCGATCTGCTTTCGCTGTCACATCATCAAATACAAATTCAATAGAACCGCTTAATAATAAGACTGCTGTTTCCTCACCTGTCTTTTGAAAACTTTTTTCGTCTCCTGCCTTCATTCGATATACTCGAACATCCATTAACATATCCTTATATTCATTGTCATAAGTTGTTAAGATCTGTTCTCCATTTTCATCAAATTCAGGATATCCAAATACTTTACCCATTGTCTCTTCCTTCTTTCTATTAGTAAGCTCTTGCTTCTTTTCTTCCTTCCATAACACCTTCACATGCCTTGCGAACGCTTTCTTTTTCAGAAGTTGTAGCAATTCCAACATTCCACCATGATTCATATCCATCTGTCATTGTCTTTGGAATTACTTTTAAGTCAAATAAGCATGCAACGTTTTGTTTCTTAGCATCTTCTAAGGCTGCTCTTAATTCTTCGATCGTCTTACATGTATAAGATTTTAATCCATATCCTTCTGCAACTTTTGCATAATCAACTGGGATCAGATCTCCGCAAGGTTTATTTCCTTCTCTGTAACGGAATTCTGTTGCAAGGGATCCAATACCATGATTCATCTGCAGATTATTGATGCATCCAAATCCACAGTTATCGAATACTAAGATATTTGCTTTCTGTTTTTCCTGCATCATTGTCATGATCTCACTGTGTAACATCTGGAAACTTGCATCTCCAACAACTGCATAGACTTCATTGTCAGGCTCTGCAAGTTTAACTCCGAGTGCTGCTGCAACTTCATATCCCATACAAGAATATCCGTACTCTGCATGATATCCACCACGTTTATCTGTTGTCCATACACGCTGCATACAACTTGGTAAGCTTCCTCCTGCTGTGATGATCGTTGCATCTTCATCGATCACATCTCTGATCGTTGCTAATGCTGCTGTCTGTGTGATCTTACCTTTTGTCAGCTCCACGAATTCTGGAATTGTTCTTGGATCCATATTTTTGATCATTGGTTCAAATGTTTCATCATATTTGTACTCAGCCAGACGTTTCATTTCTTTATCCCATACAGCCTTGGCTTCTTCAATCTCTCCATTATAAGATGAAACATAATTCATTGCTCTTAATTTTTCAGCTAATGCTTTCACTGTTACTTTTGCATCTCCAACTGCTTTCACAGAATCTAATTTATATGCATGATATCTGCTGTTATTGATAGATACAAACTTCACATCAGGATTTGCAAACTGTCTCTTGGATCCTGTCGCGAAATCTGACATTCTGCTTCCGATTGCAATGACTACATCCGCATCTTTTGCAAGAACATTGGATGCATAAGTACCTGTAACACCGATTCCTCCCATGCAGTATGGATGGCTTGATCTACATGCACTTTTTCCTCCCTGTGTCTCACCAAATGGAATCTTGAATTCTTCACAAAATTTTTCTACTTCTTCCCCAGCTTCAGAGTAACGAACACCTCCACCAACGATAACAAGTGGTTTCTTCGCATTTGCGATCACATTTGCAATGTCTTCAATCTCTTCTTCCACTGCCACTGGTCTTGTGATCCTGTGAACTCGTTTCTCAAAGAAATATTCAGGGAAATCAAAAGATTCACCTTCAACATCCTGGCAAAGACCGATGCAGCATGCTCCTGTTTCTGCTGGATCTGTTAAAACTCTCATTGCATTGATCAGTGCTGTCATGATATGTTCTGGTCTTGTAACTCGGTCCCAATATTTGCACACTGGCTTAAATGCATCATTTGTTGTTGTTGATAAACTATTGCTCTGCTCTAACTGCTGAAGAACTGGGTCTGGCTGTCTTGATGCAAATGTATCTGCTGGAAATACTAATAATGGAATATTATTCACTGTAGCTGTCGCACAAGCTGTTACCATATTCGCAGCTCCAGGTCCTACAGATGATGCACAAGGAATGATCTTCTTTCTTCCATTCTGTTTTGCATAAGCTGTTGCAACATGACACATTCCCTGTTCATTTCTTCCCTGAAGAACTCTTAAGTTTCCTGGATTGGTATCAAGTGCTTCTCCAAGTCCAACTGCGATTCCATGTCCGAAGATTGTGAAGAATCCTTCTACAAATTTTGTTTCTTCTCCGTCCATTGAAACATACTGATTATCTAAAAACTTTACAATTGCCTGAGCAACTGTCATTCTTACTGTCTTCGCCATCTTTCTATCCTCCTGACTTTTTGATTCCTATACTCTTGCGATCATTTCTCCGTATTTTTCTTTTGTTTCTTTAATGAAGTCTTTTACCTGTTGTGGGTTTGGAAGTTCTTCAGAGCAAGAATTACTTCTTACCATCATAGATGCTTCTGCTGATCCGAACTCTAAACAGTCGATAACTTCCCATCCCTGATAGATTCCATATAAGAAGGCTGATCCATAACCATCTCCTCCACCGAATCCTTTTCTTGCATTGACTGGGAATGGTTTGATTGAGAAGTTCTGTCCATCAATCGTGTATGCTGTAGATCCTTTCATACCATGTTTGATCACAACGATCTTCGCATTGTATGCATGCCATGCAGCTGCTGTTTCTTCATCTGTTCTTCCTGGCTGGATCAGTTTCTCTGTTAAGTCAAACTCTTCTCTAGATCCCATGATGATATCTGCTTCTCTTGCTACCATAGAATAGTAAATAGAGATTTCATCTTCACTCTTCCAGTTATATTCTCTATAATCGATATCAAAAATGATCTTTGTATCATTTTTCTTTGCTAACATCACTGCTTTTAAAGCTGCTTCTCTTGATGGGCTTTCTGCAAGTGCTGTTCCTGAGATCAGGATTGCTTTTGACTGTTTGATGTAATCTTCATCAATGTCATCGACAGATAACTGTAAGTCTGCGATGCAATTTCGATACATCAGGATGCTGCTTTCTTTTTCTGATAGCATCTCTGTAAATGTAAGTCCTAGTTTTTCACCGTTTGTACATTTTGTAATGTGGCTTGTATCAATTCCTTCTTTATTGAAAAAGTCAACTACGAATTTACCAAACTTATCATCAGATACTTTCCCAAGAAATCCTGCTTTTAATCCATGTCTTGTAACCCCAACTGCGATATTTGCTGGAGAACCACCAACATACTTCTTAAAAGTTCTGACATTCTCAAGTGGTCCGAATGGCTCATCTTCTGATGGATTAAAATCAATAGCGACACGTCCTAATAAAATTAAATCCATAGGTCTTGTTTCATCAAATTCTACATATCTCATAACCTTCACCTCATACCATGTGCTTTGCGTGCTTTTTGTTTTTGTTTTGCGTGTTTTCTTTATGTGCTTATATTATCACGCACGCATTTAGTGTGCAAGTGTTTTTTTATATTTTCTATCTTTTCATCTTTTTGCACAATTATATTTCGCTGTTTTTGTGCATTTTAAATAAATTCCGCTCTATTTAGCACGCAAAAGCACACTCCCTTTAATATATCCATATCAAATTTGTTCTCATACCGCTTCTGCATAAATTTTTTGCACAACAAAAAGAGGTTTTGGAATCTATTGCAAATTTCAACAGATTCCAAAACCTCTTTTTTTCTTTTACAAATTGTACTTCGTCTTTATACTGATATCCGTATAAGCATACTCTTTCTCTATCTTCTCGCCTTTTCTTATCATATTATATAACAGATGTGGTGGACGGTATCCTTGTTCAAAGCCTTCCTGATCGATCAGAAAATCATAGGTTCCTTCTTTTAATGCCTTGATATTTGTCGGTGTCACATCATACCCGATCACATATGGGCGTGTTTCCATGTTAAGATTTTGCATTGCTTTGCATACACCCGCCTGACCACCAGAAACTACAAAAATGCCAGCAAGATCTGGAGCGATCTCTATCGTATTCTCAACGATTTTCTCCACTTCACTCATCTCATCAAAACTGCTCTGAACTCCCAGAAGTTCAATCTCTGGATATGACATTTTTAATTCCTGAATAAATCCATCCACACGAAGATTATTAACACTGTTTGTAAAGAAACCAGTGATCACTAGGACTTTTCCAGTTCCACGGGTTAACATTCCCATAAGACCTGCTGCTGTCATACCACTTCTCTTATTATCAAGTCCTACATAGCAGACTCTGTTTGTACCGACAATATCTGAGTTAAATGTTATGATCGGAAGATCATTCTGCTCCGTCATATCATTTAACTTTTCCCGAATTCGTTCAGACTGGACTGGCATGATCGCTAATCCATCGATCTGTTCTTGCGAAAGTTCTTCCAACGCTTCCAATTGGGCGTCTTCACTTACTCCGTCAATCTGTTTTCTGATGATCTCTACACCGAATTCTTCCAACTCCTGTTCAGCCTTATCGATTCCTGCATGAATCGTCTTTACAAAAGAAGATTTTGCTAACTGGGTAATGACACCGATCCTGATCTTCTTTCCTTGATTATATACTTTCTTTTTTCTCTTTGGCTGATAGTTCATCTCTCTTGCAATCTCAAAAATACGTTCTGCGACCTCTGGATTGACTCTTCCACGGTTATTTAACGCTCTGTCAACCGTTCCTCTTGATACTCCTGCCTTTTCTGCAATTTCTTTGATCGTTCCTGCCATGTGCTTTCTCACCTTTCTTCTTATTTGCACACAAATAGCACATTCTTTGTTTCATTATAGCTTTTGTACATAAAAAAGTAAAGAAAAACAGTAGAAATCCCCTATATATCGTGCTATGATAGAAATCGCAAAATACTGAATACAATATTCACTTAAAAGGAGTTTTTATTATGACACATACAACAGAGTATAATAATAAGTTTTCAAATACAGAAAAAAAACCTTCTCTCAAAGAAAGATTTGTAAAATATATCACATGCAAAGAAACTGCAGAGGTTTTCAATAGTGCTCTTGCAGCTATGAACGGTGGACATTATGTTCCACTTGATCGATAATTTTCTATCATTGAATATATGCAAAATGAGATCATCTAAAAAACAGGTATTGCATTTTTTCATGCAATACCTGTTTCCTTTTTCATTTATCATTTATTTACAGTTAAATACTTCGATATGATGTTTTACATTCTTATACGTTCCAAGTACCATTGCCTCATTCATATCAAAGTAATTATGTGCACCTTCTGTTGCCAGATAGTTTTCTACTTCTTTTGTCAAGCTTTTAAAGCTTGCTGTTGCAATATTGACTTTGCGGATTCCAAGTGATATTGCTTTCTGGAAATCAGCATCTGTGATCCCGCTTCCTCCATGAAGCACAAGAGGAATTCCTGTTTTATCATGGATTTCTTCTAACACACCAAATTCTAACTGTGGTGCAACTGGATAATCTCCATGTGCATTTCCGATCGCTACTGCCAACGCATCAATTCCTGTTTCTTCACAAAAAATCTTCGCATCTTCTGGGTTTGTACAGCGAATTCCATGGTCACTTTTTCCATCTTCACTTCCACCAACAAGTCCTAATTCTGCTTCAACAGTGGCACCGTATTTTGCTGCAAGCTCTACCACTTCCTTTGTTTTTTCAATATTTTCTTCAAATGAATCTCTAGATGCATCGAGCATGACAGATGTAAAACCATATTCTAATGCTTTTTTGATCGTTTCAAATTTTAATCCATGATCCAGATGTACTGCAACATCTACTTTTGCATTTCTTGCTGCTTCTAACATCATAGGTCCCATCAGATGCAGTGGTGAATGGTCTAATCTCACTTCTGCAATCTGAAGGATGATCGGTGTATCAAGTTCTTCTGCTGCCTTGATCACACCTTTTACCATCTCCATATTTCCTACACTAAATGCTCCACATCCCTTGTTTTCTTTCTGTGCTCTAAGAAGCAGCTCTTTCATTTTTACAAGTGCCATAATTTCTTACTTCCTTTCCTGAATGATTTATCTCTCAATCTGAATCGTCTGTGAGATTGGTAATCCCACCTGCAAATACGATTTCTCCGATTCCAAGGGTCATTCTTCCGTATCCTTTGTCATAGATTCTTCCTTCATTCCATTCCTTTTTTATCTTATTTATGATTATCTATTAAGTGTTTCTTGGTTATCTTTTGATAACGATTTAGCACTTTCTTGTAATGCCGTTAATCAATTTTGAGTTTATTTTCTTTTTTCCATATAATCAAGGATCAATTGTGCAGCTTCCTCTACTTCAATAGTCGCTAGATTGATCGCAAGATCATAATTTTCCATATCATACCAGTTTCTTCCAGTATAATAACTGTAGTATGATGAACGCATCTTATCTTCTTTTCGGATTTCTTCTGCTGTTACGGCTCTTCCTTCTTTTTCTGACAGATGCTTTATACGGTAAGATTCCTCTGCATAAAGATACACGGAGCACACTCCTGGTTCATCCTTTAATACGTAATCTGCGCATCTTCCTAAGAAGACGCCAGATCCGTACCCTGCTAATTTCTTTATGATCTTAGACTGTTCTTTGAACATCTGATTATAAACTGGAATATGATTTCTTGAACCTGTCATGATACTAAGACCTTCCATATATTTGGAAGCCTTTTTATAATTAATCTCATCCATGCTCTTTTCATCGAGAGAATCATATCCGATCTTATCTGCGGCAATATAAAGAATCTCTCTGTTGTAGTACCATATTCCTAATTTTTCTGCCAAAATCTGTGCTACTTTTGTTCCACCGCTTCCGTGTTGTCGGCTGATCGTGATCAATGTATTCCCCATAATATGCCTCTTTCTCCTGGTTTATAATCCAGTTTTTTCTCTGATAAATTTACGTGCTTTGATCGCATATTCTAATGGATTTGCTTTTGCTGGATCTTGTTCTGCTTCTACGAGCATATATCCTTCATATCCATTTTCCTCTAATACTTTAAAGATCGGATCAAAATCAATACATCCATCTCCAGGTACTGTAAAAGCACCTCTTCTTACTCCTTCAAGGAAGCTTAAATCGTTGTCTTTCACTTCTTTTACAACTTCTGGACGGATATCTTTTAAATGCACATGTTTAATACGGTTTACATATTTTTTCACCATTTCTAATGGATCTGCTCCACAGTAAGTAAAATGTCCTGTATCGAATAATAAACTTACATATTCTGGATCTGTATTTGCCATCATGCGTTCTACTTCATCTGGGTCTTGTACGACTGTTCCCATATGATGATGGAATGTTAATGCGATTCCGTATTCCTCTTTTGCAATCTTTCCAAGATAATTCATTCCGTTGCAGAATGTATCCCATTCTTCATCGTTCATCACATATTTATGTCCAAAAACTGGTGTATCTTCCTGTCCCTGTACACTGTAACTTTGTTCAGAAGCTCCGATCACTTTTGCTCCCATTGCTTTTAAGAACTCTAACTGTGCACGGAATTCTTTTTCTACTTCCTCTAATGGTTTTGTGATCAGGAAAGATGAAAACCACTGATTACAAATTTCGATTCCACGAAGATCTAATGCTTTCTTTAATTCTGCTGGATCTTTTGGATATTTATTTCCTACTTCTGACCCTGTAAATCCTGCAAGTGCCATTTCACTGACACACTGTTCAAATGTATTTTCAGCTCCAAGATCTGGAAGGTCATCATTTGTCCATGCGATTGGTGCGATTCCTAATTTTACTTTATTCTTATCAAACATCTTTTATTCCTTTCTTGTGCACGAGCACACACTATGCAAAATTTTTATAATTCTCCTCTTGCTTCTCTTTCCTCTAACTCTTTCATGATCATTGGATATTTTTTATCCAATCTGTACAGAAGTAAGATGATAACGACTGTTACCCATACGATCAATGGTCCTACTTTATAAATATTCATGATCATATTGACAACTGACTGTGGCTGTGTTGTAACACCAGCTTTGCTGACATATCCGCTAAATGCTAATAACTGTGTTAAAACTGCAGCTGTGATTCCGTTTCCAAGCTTTGTACCAACAGATCCGATCGCGAAGATGAAACTCTCCTGACGTAAATGTGTTTTCCACTGACCAAATTCTACAACATCTCCTAACATTCCGAAGATTACAGAGTTCAATGGTGCAAAACAGATTCCTCTGATGATGCAACATCCAAGTAACCAATAAAAGTTCTCTGGTTTGATCATGAATACAAATTGTCCGATCAAACATCCAACACAGCCGATTAATGACATATTTCTCTTTCCAAGACGTTTTAATAATAATGGGCTGCATAGAGTAGCTGCGATCAATGTAACTGTTTCTACCATGTATAATACACTGTACATCCATGTATCATTTCCAAGAATGTATTTGCAGTAGTATGGAAGGATCGTTCCTGTGATCGATGTGATGACGTTTTGCATCATCCATAAGATCAGTACTGCCCAGAAATACTGGTTTTTCAGTAATGCTGAAAATGTCTTTCCTACAGGAATCTTTTCTTTTTTCACTACTTTGATCTTAACTTTTTCTTCACAGTTTTTGAAACATGTGATCAACATTAAGAGTGCTAATACTGCCCAGATTGCCATTGTCTTAACCCACGCTGCCTGATCATCCCCAAATAATTTAACCAGTGGTGTTGTAAATGTAACTGCCATGATTCTTCCGATCGGAGAAAGTGCCATACGAACGATACTCAACATATCTCTTTCTCTGGAAGATCTTGTCATCATCGCTGATAAACTTCCGTATGGAAGGTTCAATGCTGTATAACAGATCGTTGCTGTAAAGTTATAAGTTACAAAAATATATATTAACTGTATATTAGTTGCAGTATGTGGTACTGTGAATAACAATACTGCTGATACTGCATATGGAATCGCCATCCATAAGATCCACGGCCTGGACTGACCGTACCTGCTATGTGTTTTATTGACAACGAATCCCATGATAACATCGGAACATCCATCAAAAATTCTAGATATCAGCATGATCACACCGATCGCTGCTGCACTGATTCCAACATAATCAGTATAAAAGATCGTTAACAGGCTTCCGATCATTCCATATACAACGTTACACGCTGTATCACCTAATCCGTAAGACACTCTGGTCTTCCAGCTAAGTGCTCTCATCTGATTGTCTTCAACCTCATTTGTATGTTTTTCCATATACACTCTCCTTCAAATTAGAATTCAATTTCTGAAATTTTTACTGGACGGCCTTCTTCTACTGATTTCTTTGCTGCAAGTCCCATAAGTACTGGTTTTAATCCATCTTCTACTCCTAATGGTGTTTCTGTGTCATTTTCGATCGCGTCAATGAACTGAACCATTTCTTTTCCATATGCATCCATATATCTTTCAAGGAAGAAGAACTGTGGTTTTTCTCCTGTCACACCATCTTCATTGCTGATCACTACTGTAGAATCAGAATCATTCTTGATTGCTACCATGCCTTTAGATCCGAATACTTCTGCTCTCTGATCATATCCATAAACTGCCTGACGAGAGTTATCGATCACTGCAAGTGCTCCATTTTCCATCTTCAATGTGATGATCGCTGTGTCAACATCACCTGCTTTTCCAATCTCTGGATCTACAAGATTTGCTGCCTGTACATAAACTTCTTCTGCATCACATCCTGCAAGGAATCGTACCATATCAAAATCATGAATTGTCATATCAAGGAACATTCCTCCAGATACTTTTACATATTCAGCACTTGGTGGCTCAGGATCTCTTGATGTGATCTTGATGATATGAGGTGCTCCGATCTTTCCATTGACAACAGTTCTCTGCGCTGCTTCAAAGTTGTGGTCAAATCTTCTGTTAAATCCTACCTGATATTTAAGTCCTGTTCCTTCTAATGTTTTAATAACTTCTTTGATCTTGTCTACATCATGATCGATTGGTTTTTCACAAAATACATGTTTTCCTGCTTTGATCGCTTCAATTGAGATTGGGGAATGAGTATCTGTTGATGAACAAATGATCACTGCGTCAATATCCTTATCTGCTAAAACTTCTTTGTAATCTTTTGTTGTATACTCTGCTCCAGCTGCTTTTGCTTTCTTGTCTGCTTCTTCACTTAAGAATGGATCTGCAACTGCTTTGATCTTTGCATTTGGTACTCTTGTTAAAATGCTGTTCATATGTACCTGTCCGATTCTTCCTGCTCCAATGATTCCTACGTTTACCATAATTGTTTCTCCTTTTCTAATACGCTTTTGATTTGTTTTTGTGTTTTGTGTTCGAGCACATCTCTTATGTTTTGAATTATAGCACTTTGTGTTCGAGCACACAATTGGTAAACTGCACAAAAATTCTTACTAAATTTTGTGCAAATGTACAAAAATAAGAACAAGATCAAGGATATTCCCATGATCTTGTTCTTATTTTCACTTACACCATTAAATATTGTACTTTGTTTTTACAATAATATCTGTATACTTATGTTCTTTTTTGGGCCGCTCATCATTAAATAACAGCCGATATAAGGTCATGACAGCTTCATATCCTTGATAACGTCCATCCTGCCCGATCAGATACTTGATATCTCCATTCTTTAGATATCTGTAATTCTGCCGTGACAGATCACATGCAATGATGGTCACTTTCTTCATCTTCTTATGTTTCCTAAGGGTATCACATACCCCTTTTTCTCCATGACAGGTAATATAAATCGCAGATAAATCTTCGTAGCGGTTCAAAATACTCTCTGTCAGATGTGCTGCGATCAGATCATCCTCAAAGCAGTATTTTGTATCTAATATCTCAGTCTTTGGTGAAATTTTCTTCATCTCGTCACAAAATCCGTAGATTCTGTCACTTAATGAAGTATTCGTCTCAATTCCAGAGATCACTGCAACCGTTCCTTCTTCTCTTAGAATATCATGCATTAATCCTGCTGCTGCTCTGCCGCTTTGTACAGAATTCTGTCCAACAAAACAAATTCTCTTTGTATCTTCCACATCCGCGTTCACTGTGACAACTGATATCCCATATTCTTCTGTAAACTGATCGATCTTCTGAAGAACTCTCTTATCATTGATCGGCATCAGCACAAGCCCTTTGATCCCTACTTCTTTCAGCTTATTCATTGCCGCTAAGGTCTGTTCTACATTACCATAATCTACCGCCTTCGTAATGACGGTTCCACCAAAATCCTCTACTTCTCCTTTTGCCTTCTTGATTCCATCCGATAATGTTTTTAAATAGGGAGTTCCTGTATCCTGAATGATCACACCAATCTTGATGTTCTCTTTCATCTTGATCAATGCACGACCTAAAAGATTCGGCTTATATCCAAGCTCCTCTGCTACTTTACGGACTCGTTCTTCTACTTCTGGACGAACTTTCCCCCTGTTATTCAATACACGGTCAACCGTTCCTCTGGAAACTCCTGATTCTTCTGCAATTTGTCGAATTGTTACTCTCATACTTATCCCCGTCTGTCATGACCAGAGCTCTCTTTATTCTTCCTCCAGTCCACCCAGAATCCTCAAGGCTTTCTTCAGTTCACTTTGTTCTTCCTGCGACATCTCAGACAATACATCTTTATTCACTTCTTCTACCGTCGCAAGGATCGGATTCTGTAATGCTTTTCCTTTCTCTGTTAATACAACTTCTATAAATCTACGATCTTCTTTGCTTACCTGACGTTCGATCAGTTCCTTCTTCTCCATACGTTCTAAAACTCCGGAGATCGTAGAGTTCTCAAGTCTTAATTCTGCTGCGATCTCTTTTGGTTTTGTTTTTCCTTCGATCCATAAACAATACATGACACCATACTGAACTGGTGTTACATCAAATTTTTCTAATCTGGAACTCATCTCCTGAAAAACTTTATGCTGTGCTGTTGTTAATAAATAATTAATACATTGTGTTAGTTCCATATAATTTCTCCTTTAAATATTTCGCACACTAATATTAGTGTAGCTTGCTTTTTTTTATGTGTCAAGTAATTTAGTTTTCTCTCCCTTTTTGTTTCATAGGAGATTCCATCAGAATTTCCTATGATATAAAAAAAAAGTTATCAGATAGTTCAAACATATCCGATAACTTTTTTACTTAAGGAGAAGAAATTTTTAATTTTATATTCTTTTTTATCGGAAGATTGCTCCGCTTACGATCAGTTTCTGAATTTCATTTGTTCCTTCGTAAATCTGTGTGATCTTCGCATCTCTCATCATACGTTCTACATGGTATTCTTTCATGTATCCGTTTCCACCTAACATCTGTACAGCTTCTGTTGTAACATGCATTGCTGCTTCTGTACATAAATATTTTGCTTTTGCTGCTGGCAGTGAGTATGGTCTTCCTTCCTGTTTATCTGTTGCAGCTTTATATAACATTAATTTCGCTGCTTCGATTTCCATCTCAAGTTCTGCCATCTTGAATGCAAGATACTGATTTCTATATAATGGTTTTCCAAACTGTTCTCTTGTCTTTAAATATTCTTTGGCAATCTCAAATGCACCTTCTGCAATTCCAAGTCCCTGGGCAGCAACACCGATACGTCCACCATCCAATGTTTTCATTGCCAGTTTGAATCCCTGTCCAGATTCTACGATCATATTTTCTTTTGGTACTCTTACATTCTCAAGGATCATCTCTGATACCTGTGCAGAACGGATTCCCATCTTATCTTCAATCTTTCCAACACTGAATCCAGGTGTTCCTTTCTTAACTACGAAGCAAGATAATCCTTTGGCTTTCTTTTCTGGTTCTGTCAGTGCATAAACTGCTGTGTAATCTGCTAATGGCCCATTTGTATTAAAACATTTTAATCCATTTAAGATATAATCATCACCATCTTTTTCAGCAACTGTGACACATCCACCAGCATCTGACCCTGCGTTAGGTTCTGTCAGTCCAAAGGAACCGAAGCATTTTCCTGATAATACTTCCTCTAAGAATTCTCTCTTCTTCTCTACTGGTGCTGCAGAGTTCATGATACTTCCACCATAAAGAGAAGTTACAACAGAATATCCAATTCCCATAGATGCATCAACTTTAGAAATTTCTTCAACTGCTAATACATAGGAAAGATAATCTGCACCCTGTCCTCCAACTTCTGTTGGATATGGAAGTCCGACTAATCCAAGTTCTCCCATCTTATGGAACTGTTCGACTGGGAATTCACTGTTTGCATCTCTTTCTAATACTCCTGGAAGTAATTCTTCCTGTGCAAACTTTCTTGCTGTTTCCTGAATGGCTGCCTGCTGTTGTGTTAATTCAAAATTCATCGTACATCTTCCTTTCTTCTTACTTAGGCTTATTCTCTTTTATTATCACTTTATCTGAACGCCTTTGTAATTGTTTGTTTATCTTATTACTTGCGTGCAAATACTTTGTGTGCTAATTATATTTTTATTTGTGTATTTTGTCACTAGGATTTTTTATTCTTTTATTTTTTTATATATTTTCACTAATTTTCATTGACAAATTAATAACAATAGAGCATAATGTAGGCACAAGTTATTTGTATGCTAAATATTCGTGTTGCCAAAAATTGCATACATTGTTTATTATTTTTATTATTTATTTTTAACTTATGTAGGAGGATATGTTATGAACAATTTATTAATGGAAGTAGAAAATGAAATCGCCGTTGTTACTATTAACCGTCCAAAATCTTTAAACGCCTTAAACAGTGAAACTTTAGCAGAACTTGATGCATGCTTCTCTGATATCTCTGAGAGAAAAGATATCAAAGTTGTGATCTTAACAGGTTCTGGAGCAAAAGCTTTCGTTGCTGGAGCTGATATTTCTGAAATGGTAAATGCAACACCTGCAGAAGGTAGAAAGATGGGAATGCTTGCAAAAGAAGCTTTCTTAAAACTTGAAACAATGCCTCAGGTTACGATCGCTGCTGTCAATGGTTTCGCATTAGGTGGTGGATGTGAGATTTCTATGGCATGTGATATCCGTATCGCATCTGATAATGCAAAATTCGGACAGCCTGAAACAGGACTTGGTATCCTTCCTGGTTTCGGTGGAACACAGCGTCTTGCTCGTCTGGTTGGTAAAGGACGTGCAAAAGAATTGATCTTTACATGCGATATGATCGATGCTAATGAAGCTTACAGAATCGGACTTGCTAACAAAGTAGTTCCTCAGGCTGAATTACTTGATACATGTAAGGCAATGGCTGAGAAGATCATGAGTAAAGGAAGCTATGCTGTTTCTCTTGCAAAAGAAGCGATCAACACTGGTACAGAAACAGACCTTTCAAGCGGATTAACATTAGAAGCAGACTTATTTGGTCTTGCATTCTCAACTGATGACAAAAAAGAAGGTATGACAGCTTTCTTAGAGAAACGTAAAGCAAATCTTACAGATTTCTAGAGTGATTTTGGGAGGAAAAAGCCATGGCTAAAGTAAAAATTTTAACTGCTGCTGAGGCTGCAAACTTGGTAGAAGACGGTATGACCGTCTCTACCAACGGTTTTGTGGCATGTGATCTGCCAGAAGAATTAACTTCTGCATTAGAAAAACGATTTTTAGAAACCGGTTCCCCAAAAAATCTGACTTATTTTTATGCTGCTGGACAGGGAAATCGTGATGGAAGTGGTGCTGATCATTTTGCACATGAGGGTATGACATCAACGGTTATTGCTGGTCACTATAATATGGCTCCTAAACTTGGTGAGCTGATCATGCAAAATAAGATCAAAGCTTATAATCTTCCTCAGGGTACTTTATCACAGCTTTATCGTGATATTGCTGCCAAGAAACTTGGTACTTTAACACATGTTGGTCTTTATACATTTGCAGATCCACGTGTAGAAGGTGGAAAATTAAATGATATCACAACCGAAGATCTTGTAGAAGTTGTCAATATCTGTGGAGAAGAACGACTCTTATATAAGGCAATCCACGTCGATGTCGCACTGATCCGTGCTACTTATGCGGATGAATATGGAAACATTACAATGGAACATGAATGTTGTACTGCTGAAGCTACTGCGATCGCACAGGCTGCAAAAAACTGTGGTGGTAAAGTTATCGTACAGGTAGAAAAAGTTGTCACAGACGTTGATCCTAAACTTGTAAAGGTACCTGGAATTTACGTAGATGCGGTTGTTGTCACAGAAAATAAAGAAAACCATACACAGTGTATCGGATGTGAATATGATGGTTCCATGACTGGAGAATTTCGTGTTCCTCTTGGTAGTCTTGAAGCTCCTTCTCTTTCCCCTAAGAAGATCATTGGACGTCGAGCTGCTATGGAATTACGTCCTGACACCGTTGTAAACCTTGGAATTGGTATTCCTGAATATATCTCTATGGTTGCAAATGAAGAAGGTATCGGAGATCACTTTACGTTAACAGTAGAAGCTGGTCCTGTTGGTGGTGTACCTCAAGGTGGGCCTCAATTTGGTGGAGCTGTAAATGCTCAGGCGATCTTAGACCAACCTGCACAGTTTGACTTCTACGATGGTGGTGGAGTCGATGATGCTTTCTTAGGTCTTGCTCAGGCAGATAAAGATGGAAATATCAATGTCAGCAAGTTTGGACCACGTATTGCAGGATGCGGTGGTTTCGTTAATATTACTCAGAACGCTAAACGTGTATACTACTGCGGAACATTTACTGCCGGTGGTTTAAAATGTTCTACAAAAGACGGAAAACTGATCATTGACCAGGAAGGAAAATCTGATAAATTCATTGATACTGTAGAACAGATCACTTTCTCTGGTAAATATGCCAATAAAGTTGGCCAGCCAGTTATGTATATCACAGAACGTGCTGTCTTTGAACTTCGAGAAGATGGCGTTTATCTGACTGAAGTTGCACCTGGAATTGATATCCAAACACAGATTCTTGACCATATGGGATTCGTTCCAAAAATGGATGGCGAACCTAAACTCATGGATGAACGGATTTTTAAAGATGAGATCATGGGTCTTGAATAACTAGTTTATTGTCCCCCAAAAGGAGATTTATATGAATATACATATTTTAGTATTGGTCATTGCTATCATCTTATTTGGTTTATTAGCTTTTAAACAGATGAGTGCTTTGATCCTCGCTCCTCTTGTAACTTCCTTTGTGATCATCTGCTCCGGCATGCCGATTCTTGACAGTTTAAAGAACTTATTTATGCCTGCCGCAGCAGAATATGTCACAAGTTACTTTTTAGTATTCTTTGTAGGAGCTTTGTTCGGAGCTGTTTACCAGTATACTGGTGCAGCAGAATCGATCGCACGTGCGATCGCCAGTTTATGTCACGGAAAATTTGTAGCACCGATCATTATGATCATCACTGGTTTATTAACCTTTGGTGGTGTCAGCGGATTCGTTGTATTCTTTGTTATTTACCCTATCGCACTTAATCTGTTCAAAGAAGCAAATCTTACCCGCCGCCTGATCCCTGCTGCCATCTCTGCAGGATGCTGGACTTGGTCTATGAGTGGACCTGGTTCTCCTTCTGTACAGAATGTTATCGCTATGGATAGTCTTGGAACACCATCTACGGCTGCGTTTGTTCCATCTTTGTTAACCGCGATCGCAATGTTTTTGATGATTTTCTTCTGGTTAGAATTTCGTGCCCGTTCTTTTACTAAAAAAGGGTATGGATTTTTTGACAGTACTTTAAAATATCAATTATCTGAGGATGAACTGCCTTCTGAGGAAGAAAACCCGGATCTTCCACATGTTGCCATCGCAGTCCTTCCGATCATTGTGATCTTAGTATTATTTAATAATCCATGGCATCCTTTCCCTGTTGAAACTTCTGTATTCGCAGGTGTTGCACTTGCCACGATCTTAATGTTTAAACGAATCGATGGCATGACAGAATGGATCAATATCTTTAATAAAGGGGCCGCTGATTCTGGAGTTTCTATCCTTAATACAGCTATCGTTGTAGGATTTGGTGGTGTTGTTGCAAAAACACAGGGATTTGCTGATCTTGTTGCAGGATTAAAACATCTATCCATGCCTCCTTTGATCTTCGTCATGGTAACCGTTGCTGTTTGTGCCGGTGCCTGCGGATCTGCTTCTGGTGGTATGGGAGTCGCTTTTAAAGCATTAAAGGATACTTATTTAAAACTTGGTGCCAGCCTTCCTGATATCCATAGAATTTCCACGATCGCCGCTGGAACTTTAGATACCCTTCCTCATCAGGGCGCTCAGATCACTTTGTTAGGTATCTGTAAATTAACACATAAAGAAGCTTACTGGGATATCGCAGTCACACAGATCTTCATTCCTCTGCTCGACTGTCTTGTATTCATTGCGTTAACCAGTATTTTCTAAGACTTACCTTTATATAAAAAAAGTATGCTGTATATCAAAGCCAAATACACAGCATACTTTTTTATCCATTTTTATAAGAATTCTTTTCCTTCTTCAATCTGTTTTAACATACTCTCCAGTAATTTCTTTGCATCCGAAACCACACCATAATCACTGTATGCAAAGATCGCAGCTCTCGGATTATTATTGACTGAAATGATGCAATCTGCATCAATTCCTGTCATATGCTGAATTGCCCCAGCAATCCCAAATGCAAGATAGAGTTTTGGTTTTACAGATATTCCTGACTGTCCTACCTGCTGTGTTGGAAGCATCCATCCGGCATCTACACATGGTCTTGTACATGCAACTTCCCCTCCGATCTTCTCTGCAAGTCTCTCAAGAAGCGCAAATCCTTCTTCTCCTTTCATCCCACGGCCACCGGAAACTATGATCCTTGCTGTATCCAGATGAACTTCTTTTCCACTTTTTCCTGCCACTCCGTGATAGATCAGATCTTGTCGTTCTTCCTTCAGACATTCTGGATATACATATAACATCTCACCTTGTTTGTCTTCCTTGTATTCTGCTTTTCCCATCACTCCTGTACGGATCGTGATCACCGATGTCAAGGATGGATCGATCACAAAGTCTGCCATATTTTTTCCATCGAATGCCGGTCTTGTGATGATAAGTTGTTCCTGTTTCTCATCGTATGTAAGTTTCGATGCATCACAGACTAATTCTGTATCAAATGCATAAGCTGTCTTTCCTGCAAGGACTCTTCCTGATGCTGTTCCTCCGATCAGAATCACTTTCGGATCCTTTCCTTTTAAAACTTCTATGACAGCATCATGATGCAGCTGCATATGTCCTTCTATTAATTTTTCATCTTCGATACAGAGGATTTCATCAACTCCGTAATTGTAAAGCTTCTTTGCCTCTTCTTTGATCCCACATCCTGATAGAATAACTGACAATGAAAGATCTCTTTCCTTCGAAAGTTTTCCTGCTGCCCCGATCAATTCCAACGTCAGCGGCATGATCTCTCTCTTTTGAATCTCTCCAACAACAACGATTCCTTCTTTTTTCCCTAAATTCATCTCCATACACCTCCTAGATCACGCTCTTTTGCTTTAATAACTGAAGAATCTGTGCCGCTTTTTCTTCTTCATCTTTTCCACTGATCATAACAAGTTTTTGCTGTTTGCTGCTTTTGACTTCATATTTTCTAAGTTGCGTTACTTTTCTCTTGGTCACAGAAAGATTCAGGTCTTCATTCGTCAATATCTTTGTCTTATATGTTCCATCATATGTTTTCATGATATCTGGTACGGATGGAAAACGGTTCTTGTTCTTCTCTCTGATAGAAAGTATCATTGCTGGAGTTTTTGCTTCTACCTTATATGCCATTTGATCACCCATACATGTTGCGAAAACACTTCCATCTTTCATCTCTGTGATCTCGTCAGAATACGCGATCAATGGGATTTCCAATGCACAAGAGGTCATAGAAGCCATATGGGCACTGTCTCCATCAATTGCCTGCCGTCCGCATAAGACCAGATCATATGGACCAAGCTTTTTGATCACCGCTGCAACGATCTTGGCTACCTGTGATACATCCATATCTGCGAATTGGGAATCACTGATCAGGAAGGCATCATCAATTCCATAAGTAAGCGTCTCCTTCATAACATCTTCTGCAGATAATGGTCCAAATCCGATCACATCTACAGTTCCACCATAGCGGTCTCTTAAATCCAGTGCTTCTTTTATTACGTTCTTATCACTGTCATTTAACTGATCCACATCCTGATATTCTTTTTTGATCGAATCATCTGGAATTTGTTTTAAAATCACAACAAATCTCATCTTATTTCTCCTTTTGTTTATTTTGCAAATATTTCGTACGCTAATTATATTTTGTATTGTAACATTTCAACAATTCTTCGTCAAGTATTTTTACTTTCCAAAAAGCAGAGAAATGGGCGGTCTTTACGCCGCCCATTTCTCTGTTCTTAGGATTTTTTAATTTTTTGAGTTTTTATGTTTTTTAGGAGTTTTCATTTATAACTAATACTTTATTTTTCTTTGACTGCTTTGATCGCGTCATTTAATTTTGGAAGGATCTTCTTAATATCACCCACGACACCAAGATCTGCGATATCAAAGATCGCTGCGTCTTCATCTCGGTTGATCGCTACGATGAATTCTGAATTCTCCATACCTGCTGCGTGCTGGATCGCTCCAGAAATTCCACATGCTAAGTATAACTCTGGACGAACCGTCTTACCTGTCTGTCCAACCTGACGGTCATTGCTGATCCATCCTGAATCTACAGCTGCTCTTGATGCTGCCACTTCACCATCTAATGTGTCTGCTAATGCTTCAAGATCTTTAAATCCTTCTGCATTTCCTACACCACGTCCTCCTGCTACCAGGATCTTAGCTTCTGTGATATCTACAGATTTGTGCGTTGTTTTTACAACTTCACGAATCTTAACATTCATATCTGCATCTGTAAAGTTTACTTCAACAACTTCAACCTCACCCTGTCTGCTTTCATCAGCTTCTAATGCTTTCATAACACCAGGTCTTACCGTTGCCATCTGTGGTCTGAAATCTTCACAGACGATCGTAGCCATGATATTTCCACCAAATGCTGGTCGTGTCATCATTAATAATTTTGTTTCTTCATCAATATCAAGTTTTGTACAGTCTGCTGTTAATCCTGTATGAATCCTTGCAGAAACTCTTGGTGCAAGATCTCGTCCGATCGATGTTGCTCCATAGAGAACAATCTCTGGATTATGGGACTGAATAATCTCCATCATTGCTTTTGCATATGGTTCTGTCACATATTCTGCCAGCATTTCATCATCTACTACTACAACTTTATCTGCTCCATGAGCGATCAGTTCACTTGCTTTGTCTTTGATCTGATTTCCAAGTAAAACTGCAACTACATTCTGTCCAAGATCATCTGCAAGCTTTCTTGCTTCTCCGATCAGTTCGATACCGACTTTCTGAAGATTTCCATCTCTCTGCTCGGCAAATACATAAACATCTTTACACATTTTGATTGTCCTCCTTACCTTAAATGATGTGTTTTTCCTGTAATTTTTCTACGATTGCGGCAACTGCTTCGTCATCGGAGAGATCATTTAAGATCGTTCCTGCACCTTTTGCCTGTTTTGTAAAGGATTTCTTAACTCTGGTAGGAGAACCTTTTAATCCGATATTTCCTTCATTGACTGTATCTTTAATATCTTCTAATCCCCATACTTTAACTTCTTTTCCACGATATGCATCAAATACACCGTGCACAGACATATATCTTGGATCAGCAAGTTCAGCTAATGCTGTTAAAAGACAAGGTGTCTTCACTTCAATGATCTGGTGACGATCTTCAAACTGTCTCTGGACAACTAAAGTATCTTCCCCTTCTACATCCATCTTCTCTACATAACTTACCTGAGGGATTCCAAGGTGTTCTGCGATCTGAGGTCCAACCTGTGCTGTATCTCCATCGATCGCCTGACGACCTGTGATGATCACATCATAATCTAATTTCTTTAATGCTGCTGCAATTGTAGAAGAAGTAGCCCATGTATCTGCTCCTCCAAATGCACGATCTGAAATCAGTAATGCATCATCGCATCCCATTGCTAATGCTTCTCTTAATGCAACATCTGCCTGAGGTGGTCCCATAGAAACAACAGTTACTGTACTTCCTGGGCATTTTTCTTTTAACTGAAGTGCTGCTTCAATTCCTGCTTTATCATCTGGGTTAATAATACTTGGAACACCATCACGGATCAGTGTATTTGTCTTTGGATCTAATTTTACTTCCGTTGTATCTGGTACTTGTTTTGCACAAACAACAATCTTCATTCTCTTGTCTCCTTCTTTCTTATCTTAATAATCCACCGCCAACGATCATCTTCATAGCTTCGGATGTACCTTCATAAATCTCTGTGATCTTCGCATCACGATACATTCTCTCTACTGGATATTCTCTTGAGTATCCGTATCCACCAAGCATCTGAACTGCTCCTCTTGTAACTTCAACAGCTACATCAGAAGCAAATAATTTACACTGTGCTGCAAGTGGTGCAAAATTTTCATGATCATCTTTTGCTTTCGCTGCTCTCCATACCATTAATCTTGCTGCATCGATCTTTGTCTGTAATGCTGCGATCAAGAACTGTGTATTCTGGAATTTTGCGATTGGTTTTCCAAACTGTTTTCTTTCTTTTACGTATTTGATCGCTTCATTTAATGCACCCTGTGCAATACCAACAGACTGAGCACCGATTCCAATACGTCCTCCTGCTAAAGCTCCCATAGCGATCTTATATCCCATTCCTTCTCTTCCGATCAGGTTTTCTTTTGGAACTTTCACATCAACTAATGCTACTTCTGCGTTGGATGCTGCTCTGATTCCCATACGAGGAATATCTTTGCTGACTGTTAATCCTTCGCTGTCTCTATCTACGATAAATGCAGACATACCTCTTGTTCCTGCACTCTTATCTGTGTAAGCAAAAATAATGAATGTATCTGCAAATCCAGAGTTTGTTGTAAATACTTTCTGACCATTTAATACATAATGATCACCGTCTAATTTTGCAGTTGTTTTAACTCCGCTGGCATCTGTTCCAGCTCCTGGTTCTGTCAGTCCAAAACATCCGATCTTACTTCCGTCAACTAATGGACGTAAGAATTTCTGTTTCTGTTCTTCTGATGCATAGTCGTTAATACAAGAACAGCAAAGAGAAGTATGTACGGAAATTGTGATTCCTGCACTAGCATCAACTTTGGATACCTCTTCCATTGCTAAAGCATATGTTAATACATCTGCTCCTTCTCCACCGTATTCTTTAGAATATGGGATTCCCATTAGACCGTATTTCTTCATCTTATCTAACAGATCCATATCAAATTTCTCTGCTTCATCCATATCTCTGGAAATTGGTTTGATCTCATTCTCAGCGAAACTTCTGAACAATTCCTTTGCAAGCAGTTGTTCTTTCGTTAATTTAAATTCAACCATTCTTTTTATCCTCCTGTCTGGTCAAAATAATTTGCCTGTTATATTCTTCGTATGTTTTATTTTTCGTGTACCAATACTTTGTACGCTAATTATATGACTAAAAAAATATGTTGTCAAGGATTTAACAAATATTTTTTCATGTATACTGTGTTTTAATCACGTTCTACGATCTCCTTTTCTGATTTAGGAGTCTGGGAGATTTCTTCCACTACGAAAAAAAGAAGAGCCAAATACTACATTCAGCTCTTCTTTCTTCTATGATATATAAGGATTTATTTCTTTAATGTCTTCATCCATTCATCCATCTCAGCTCGATCTGCCATGGCTGCTAATGCACCTTCTTTTGTTGTTGTGTTCGCTGCATAAGCATTGGCAAAATCAAGGTAGTTTCTTAATGTGTCATCACTTACGGACTCCAAATCTTCTACTTCATCATTTAACAGACAGTATAGGAATGCTCCGATAAACGAATCTCCAGCACCTGTCGTATCTCGGACATCGATCTTATATCCAGAAGCTTCTACCATTCCATTTCTCGTATACACTTCTGCTCCGTCAGCTCCTTTTGTGTAGATAACGTATTTTGCACGATCAGCAAATAAACCGTCCAAAGCATCTTTGATATCTGTATGTCCTGTGATAAATTCCAGTTCTTCGTCAGAAATCTTGATGATATCTGCGTATTTTAAGAAATCATTGACTGTCTCTTTTAATTGATCAAGATCGTCCCATAATGAAAATCTTAAGTTTGGATCAAAAGATACTTTCACATTCTGCGCGATCGCCATATCGATCAGTTTCTTGTGAGCTTCCTTCATTGGAGATTCCACAAGGTCTACACTGCAAAAATGAATCATTCCACAATCGTTTAAGATATCTGCCGGGATATCTTCTACACTGTAGCGTAAATCTGCACTGTTTTTTCTATAAAATTTAAAATCACGATTTCCGTCAGAGGCAAGGGATACGAATGCCAAGGCTGTTTCCCCTTCTTTGTCTCTTGCGATATTAGAAGTGTCGATTCCTGCTTCATCTAATACTTCCACGATATAATCTCCAAATGGATCATCTCCAAGCTTTGTTAAAAATTTGGATGGAATACCAAGCTTCGTAACTGCCCCGACTACATTGGCAGGTGCTCCTCCTGCAACTCTTTTAAATGAAGGTACATCTTTTAGTCTCTGTCCCTTAACTTCTGGAATAAAATCGATCAGTGCTTCTCCGATCCCACATAATTTATTCTTCATGTCTTCCTCCTTCGATTTCGAATGATTTTAATGGATATACAGTCATTATACCAGAACATTCTCCATTAATCAGTAGTCTTCCATGATGATTATAGATTCTTGTTGTAAAAACTTCTTCTCCGTGGTTTACAAAGATTTCTAAAGATGAAGTGTCCGCAAAAATCTGAAGATGCTCTAATTTTTCTAATCTGACCTTTCTTGTTGATCTTCCACTTCCATAGACCCCAAGATTTAAGGTCAGGATATTGTCTTTATAGGAAAGAGTGATTCCTTCGCGCAGTGTCATTACCATTTCTCTGCATCGTTTAAAATCTACAACAGCTTCATAGATTGCATTTTGCATGATGATCGTCTGTCCATAACAAAATGTACAAACTGCTTTGTCCTCGCTTCGAAGTTGTTTTAATTCTTCGATTGGTTCCTGAATCAGTTTTCCGTCTCTTACGGATAATTCTCTTGGGATCGTCAGTGCATGCTGCCATCCTGCTTCTTCGGTTGGATTCGTATAGTCTGCGTCTGGAATTCCCATCCAGCCGATCAGAATTCTTCTTCCACTTTCATCCTCAAAAGTTTGTGGGGCATAGAAATCAAACCCACGGTCAAAAAGTTTGATATCTGTGATCTCATATTTATCGGTATCAAAATCATAGTCTAATTTCATTGCTGTGACCTGATGAACATTTTCGTAATCAATGCCTTGTGTTTCTACTCCCTGTGGGCAGCAGATGATGTATAACTGTCCGTCCATCTCAAACAGATCTGGACATTCCCACATATAACCAAACTTCCGTGGAGTTGTGATGCGGTTCTTGTATGTCCAGTTCTTAAGATCTGTAGATTCATACAGAAGGATCATACCCACACCTTCGACATCCCTTGCTCCAAGAACCATGTAATATTTCTCATTTTTCTTAAAGATTTTTGGATCACGCACATGGTTACTCATGTCGGCTGGATAATCGTTGGTTGTCATTAACAATTCCTTTTTGGTAAACTCATAGCCGTCTTTACTTGTAAATGTGATCGTATTACTTCCACGTCCACTGTTGATATAGTCATAATCATCTCTGTCAAAATATTTTAAATTTCCTGTGTAGAAATAGTGGATCGTATCATCTTCAATAAATGCAGAGCCGGAATAGACACCATGGGCATCAATGTCTTCATCTGGGAATACGACTGGTCCAAAATCTTCATAATGAATAAAATCTTTTGTCGTATAATGTCCCCATGTCTTTAACTCACCAGTTGGTTCAAATGGAGTGTACTGGTAGTAAATATGGTATGTCCCATTAAACTGACATAAACCGTTTGGATCATTTAACCATCCTGTCTTTGGCATTAAATGGAATTTTAATCGGTCTTGATCTGCTGCCACACGTTGTCTGTAAGCTTCATTTTCTTTATACCATTTTTCATAATCTGCCTTATAGACTTTCTTGTATTTTTCAAACATCTGCCCTGGTTTCCTTTCCTTCTTCGAATAATGATTATTTTAAATTCATGATCTTCGTATTATTATCTGCATCCGCTGCTTCAACCACTTCGACTTCTTTTCCTTTCGCATCTGCAACTAAGAACATCGTCTGTGTCTTGTATCCTTTTTCTTTCACAAGATCCATGTCAAAAGATAATAATTTATCACCTTTCTTTACTTTGGCTCCTGTTTCTACGAAAGTCTCAAAACCTTCGCCATTCATCTTAACTGTATCGATTCCTGCATGGATCAGAAGTTCTACTCCTGAGTTTAATGTGATCCCCATTGCATGTTTTGTAGGGAAGATCAGACTGATCGTTCCATCGGCTGGTGCATATACGATGCCTTCGCTTGGGTTGATCGCTACACCTTCTCCCATTGCCTTACTTGCAAATGCTGGGTCTGCGGACTTTACTACATCTAAAACTTCACCTTTCATTGGTGCATATAATTCATTTGTTTCTTCTGTTGTATCTGCTGGTTCCTGTACTTCGATTTCTTTTACTTCTTCTTTAACCGGAGTCTCTGCTTTGTGATCTTCTCCTTCGATGTTAAACTTCTTCCAGAAGACTGCAGTTAAAACTGCGGATACTCCCATGGATAAAAGCAGTCCAATCACGAAGTTTAAGTAATCTTTTGGAAGCATGGACAGGAATCCTGGAAGTCCTGCTGCTCCTAATGCCTGTGCCAAAACTCCTGTTGCTGCACAATATGCATTACCTACGGCTGAACCGATGATGGCAGCGTAGAATGGATATTTTAATTTCAGTGTTACACCGAACATTGCTGGTTCTGTGATTCCAAGTAATGCAGAAACACCTGATGCAGAACAGATTGATTTCATCTTCTCATTCTTTGTTAAGAATAAAACTGCTAATACGGCTGCTCCCTGTGCTACGTTGTTCATACTTGCTGTTGTGAAGATAAAACTTCCACCTGTTGTTGCTTTGGCTGCGATCAGCTGTGTCTCGATCGCGATAAAGCTGTGATGCATTCCTGTTAAACAGATCGGTGCATATGCAAGTCCGAATAATCCGCCACCGACAAATCCAAGTGTGTTATATACCCATGTGATTCCATCTGCTAATAAGTTACCTGCTTCTCTTAACACTGGTCCTACGCAGATGAATGTTAAAAATGATGTTACCATGATAGAGATCAATGGTGTTGTCAGGTTATCTAACCATGTTGGTGTTACTTTATGTAACTTCTTCTCGATCGTTGCTAAAATAAATGCAACTGCTAATACTGGAAGTACAGTTCCCTGATATCCGATCGCCTGGATCTTAAATCCAAAGATATCCCATACTGGCGCTTTGGCGATACCGATGCTGTATGCACTTAACAGATCTGGATGAACCATGATCATACCCATGGCTGCTCCAAGATATGGATTCCCGCCAAACTTCTTCGTTGCGCTAAATCCGATCAATACTGGCAAAAATGCAAATGGAGCACTTGCAAACATGTTGATCGCTGTTGCCAGACCCTTAAACTGTGGATACAGATCAATGACGGACTTTCCACTAAACATCGCTGCTGTCAGGATATTGTTCACTCCCATTAACAGACCACCTGCTACGATGGCTGGAATGATCGGTACAAAAATATCACTTAATAACTTTACTAATCTCTGAAGAACATTTCCTTTCTTCTCTTCTTTCTCAGCATCTGCAGGTGCATCGACTGCGATTCCTAACTGCTTCTGTACTTCGTCACATACTAAGTTTACAAGTCCTGATCCGAAAATGATCTGGAACTGTGACTGTGTTAAGAACACTCCCTTAACTCCTTCAATGTCGCTGACTGCATCTTCATTGCGAAGATCGTTATCTTTTAACTGTAAACGAAGTCTTGTTGCACAATGCTGAACTGACTTAATGTTTTGTTTGCCACCAACATGCTCGATGACCTGGCTGGCGATTTTTGCGTAATCCATATCTTCTCTCCTTTTTTATTGTGAAACTTATTATGGTATCGGTTCCATATCTGTATCTTATAACTTTCTCTTTTATTTGTCAATAGTATTTATGGAATCGATACCACATTTTTTTATTTTATTACTTTTATTTATGTTTTATGTGAAGCGATTTAACAAAGCAACAGGTAAACGACAAAACCCTCCGTTCCGAGCAATACGGAAGGAGGGCGATATTTAAGCATATATGAAGAATTTATGATTTGACACTTCCGCCTTCAATAAATTCATATCCCACAATCTGTTTCTTGGATACTGGTTCTCCTGTGATCATCTTAAGGATCGTTTCCGCTCCAAGGTATCCCATTCCATAGGAATCAAACTTTAGCGTTGTAAGCTCTGGCGTCAGGAGTGTACTTTCATCATATCCTCCAAACGCTGCCACAGACACTTCTTCTGGAATCCTCTTCTTATGTTCGTGTAAAATCTTATATGCACCAAACGCAAGCCGGTCTGTTGCACAGATGATCGCATCTAAATCTGATTCCCTCTCAAGTAATTCTCTCGTAACCATCTGTCCACCAATAAAACTATAATCACTCTTCCCCGTCACCGGTGTGATCCCGTATTCTTTCAATCCATCTAACACACCATTTCTACGCTCGATCCCAACTGCCTGGTCTGTCTCATAGACACCAATATATCCAACCTTTTGATGTCCTTTCTTCCCGATATACTCTCCGATCGTTTTCCCTGCATGATAATCATCATAAATAATGGAAATTCCATCTTCATAATCCTGTGTTAAAACAACCACTGGAATCCCCGCTTTCTTTAACAGCTCTTTGTGGTCCTTTGTGATCGCTATGGAACTGATCAAGATCCCATCCACATTTAACTGGATCAGGCGCTGAATATTCTGTAATTCCTGATCAATATCATGGTCTGAGTTCTGAATAAGGGTTGTATACCCCTTTTCTCTTAAATACCGATCAATACTTGTGATCACACGGCTTGTGATCTTAGAATTCAATGTCGGCACAACTACACCGATCACGTTGCTTTGTTTCGCATTCAATCTTGCAAATGCATTCGGTGTATAGTTGTATTCTTCAATGACCTTCTGAATCTTCGCTCTCGTCTCATCCTTTACATATCCCCCATTAAAATAGCGGGATACTGTGCTTTTTCCAACTCCTGATAAATTTGCGATATCTGCCATGGTCATCTTCTTTGCCATATATTTTGATCTCCTTTGTTACTTTATCTCTCATTATCTTAGCACAGAAAAAGCTATAAAGAAATAAGATGATATAAAATTTCTTTCTCATCCAATAAACGAAGTATTTCTTTCCTGCCCGTAAATAAAAAGATCTGACGGTCTGTATGGTGACTTAAATACTGCATCGTCTGTGCCAGTCTTTCATCATCATAATTACCGAACACATCGTCTAAAAACAACGGAAATGCGTCATTTTCATACAAAAGATCGGCCGATGCAAGACGCAGTGCAAAGTATAATTGTTCTACTGTGGCATTGCTTAAATACTTCATATCGATATGATCAAATCCATCATAAACCATCATCGAAAGATTCTCGTCCATGACTGCCTGCGTGTATTTTCCATTCGTCATATCACAAAAAATCTCTGATATCTTCTCATTTAGTTCCTGTCCAAAAGTTTTTTGTACCTGGCTTGCAGCTTCCTCGATTGCTTTCATTGCAAGTTCTATCTCGTGAATCTCAAGTTCTTTCTTCCTTTTCTGCCCCAGCAAGATCTCGTATTCCTGCTTTCTCTTATTTGCCTGCTCTTTTTGCTGCAAAAGCTGCGTTTTCTCGATCTCTATGATCTCTAAGCGATGCCTTAGTTCTATTTTGCGAATTCTTTCTGCATCTTCCCCACCAAACAACTTTCGAAACCACAGCAAAATCTTCTGAAACAGCGTCAACTTTCTCTTTTGTCTTAAACGTTTCCGAATCTCTCTCTCTTCCTGTTCATATTCATTCAACGCTTGTGCATCATACTGCCATGATCCCTGTTGTCTTCGCAAGTTGTCAATCTGTGCAAAAACAGGATCTTTTCGCATTTGTCTGCGTCTGGCTTTCAAATGATCGATCGCTTTTCGTAGGTCGATCGCAGCATCCTTGCTGCTTCGCAGATTCGCCATGGAATTTTGCAAAACTTCCTTCATCTCTCTGCCAGTACGGATCTCTGCCTGTGTCATCGAAACCGTATTCTCAAATGCCTGTTTATCAGATTCAAATAAGTATTCCTTTCCCTTAAGTTCCTCCATCGTATCTGCATCAAATATGCGATACTCTGTCTGCCCTTGGCCGAAGTTTCGCATGATCTTATATCTGATCCCGTCCTTTTCAAAGACCATGGAGCCACCGTAAATACCACCATTTACCGGCTGATATCTGGTATGATCATCATATTTTGCAGCAAGTCCTCTTGATTTCTCCAGCCCAAACAGCATTGCGATCATAAACTTACGAAGCGTTGTCTTGCCAGATTCATTCTTGCCATAGAAAACTTCTAACTTCCCAGATGTCTGGCAATGATATTTATGAAATTTTCCAAATCCATCAATATTGATCTCCTCAATCTTCATCTTTTACTTCTCCCTGGCATATGTTAAAGCTTCCATCGCATAACGCAAAGCCTCTGGTTCATCTTTTAAAATATCTGCGACCTTCTGGATGATAAAATCATCTTCCTCTGATAACTGTTCGTATTCCCATTGATCCCTCGTTTCATAAATGATATCTGTGACCATATACTGACTCGTGATCTCATGAAAGTCCAGATGAATCTGTGGATCAATACTTCCTGTTAGTATGATCTCATATATATTTTCTCTTCCACGATATGAAAGCTCCGTTTCCACCCGATCTATGATCTCTAACGCTGACATCTCATCCGATATCATGACTTCCACTTGTGTATACATTCTCTTTGCAAAGGGAACGAAGGTTATCTGTTTCTTTTCATCGCTGATCTCCCCTTCGATCAGCCCATGATATCCCGTCTCTGTGTGATCCAATGGTTCCAGCGATCCTGCATATGCCATCAGATCTTCAAAAATGATCTCTGGTTTATGGATATGTCCAAGAGCGATATAGTCAAATCCAGACCATTTTAACGCTTCTCTCTGAATCGGGATATGACTGGCATCTCCACCATGTGCCAGCAGGATTGAAAAATCACTGCCTTCTCTCTCATCTGGTTTCATGCGATCATACAATGGTTTCGTGATCTGATTCTTCCAATAACTAAAGCCATAAATGGTCGTTTTAAGATCTTCAAAAGAAATATGATCTCTTTGTTTTCCATCCAAAAGATAAACTTCCGAATTCCATTTATACTCAGAAAATACATCATGCAGTTCCAGATGATCGTGATTCCCTGCGATCAAAACCGTTCTTGTATGATTCAATCTGGACAACAGATAATCCACTTCTCTCAGCTCCTGCTGCGTTGGCGGCTGATCAAACAGATCCCCTGCGATCAATAACAGATCTGCCTGTTGCTTATTCGCATGATCAATGACTCTTTGAAATGTCTCTTTAATCTCTTGTTCTCTAATCCTTCCAAATGTCTGCTCTCTCTCTGGTCTGGCTCCCCAATGAACATCCGCAATATGAATAAATTTCAAAAAATCACCTGCTTTCTGATTATCTTCTATGATCTTATTCTGTCATCATACGATCGATATTCTTTAATAATTCTTCGATCTGTTCTCCCGTTATATGATCCATGTGCACCCCGCCTGTGCATACCACTACTTTTCCTGTTTCCCTGCATCGATTCTCAGCCAGTCTGCGACATAGAAATTCGTCTTTATGACCTGTCAGATTGATCACAGATGAAGTGACACTGATTGTTCCGTCACCACTCAGCGAAGGGCGTGGAACCGCCTGAACAACACAGCCAATATGCGGTTTCTCACCGCCGCTTAGAGTTAAAACAAGATCTTCTCCTATTGCTTTTTCACAGATCTCTATCATAATTCCCGCAATTGTTTTGCTATATTTCACTTTGATCCTCCTTATTCTATTCCAAAGAGGACCTCACTAAAACTTCCTCTGAAATAAAACAGGCAGCCAGTTCAACACTGACTGCCCCTAAATTATGCCATATATCTTAGCCCCATAAATTCGCTGGGTAGACACCTTCTTTGATCAATCCGGCAAATGCTTTCTGTACAGCTTCCTTATCTTCCTGATAAGTTACACCGAACCATCGATCCTGTGTCTCTAATACTTTAACGTTTGCACGTCCTTCTTTCAATAATTTATCTACGATGTTTGGTAATAAATATTCTTTCTTCAGATCTCCTTCTTCTACTTCACTTAAGAAAGTCTTGAAGTCTTCTGCAAGGAACTCTAAAAATTCTGGATATGCAGCCCACATATTCATAGAAACCTTATCCTCTGGACTGATCCATTCCTGAACATCTGGAAGATCACACTTGATCTTACCATCTTCCCCCATCATAATTCCTGTTGTCTCATGAACCTGGCTTAATAATCCATTCTCATCTACAACACTAACTCCTCGTGTGACAGTTCCATTGTCACTTAATGTATTCTTCAGGATAAATCCTGCCATTCCCATTGTGAATTCTCTTCCAAGATCTTCTCCAGATACTAAGAAATCATGAAGCTTCACAAAAGCTTCCTTTCCATAGTAATCATCTGCGTTGATGATCACAAATGGTTCCTTGACGATATCCTTGCAGCAAAGAACAGCCTGTCCTGTTCCCCAAGGCTTTGTACGTCCTTCTGGTACTTCAAATCCTTCTGGAAGGTCATCTAATTCCTGAAATACATATTCTACATCAATCTGATCTTTAATTCGGCTGCCGATTATCTCTTCAAACTCTTCAAAGATGTCCTTACGGATAATAAATACAACCTTATTAAATCCAGCTTCTTTCGCATCACGAATTGAATAATCCATAATGATCTCACCATTCGGTCCCATCTTCGCAAGCTGTTTGATTCCTGCACCGTATCTTGATCCGATTCCGGCTGCCATAATTATTAATGTAGTATCCATAAATCTCCCCTTCAGTCATCTGACCTGTTTTGTTACCTGTATACTTGTTATATCCTGTGTAAAACATTCCATATATTTGTCCTCACATATACCTTTCATTATAAATATTATTCTCTATAATGTCAATATCTTCTGGCTATCCTTTCCTTAAATACTTCTTTATTTTATTGTATTTTCATATGGACATTTTTGTTATTTGTATTATAATCTTTGTTATAAAGATTTTTTCTTTATTTTAAATATTTTTTGTTGTTTTTTAACATTTTCACGAAAGGAAAGCATTATGAAAAAAGAAATCTCCTTAAAAGGAAAAACTGCCATCGTCACTGGAGGAGCTACCGGGATCGGGTTCGCCATTGCAAGCGAACTTCTGGATGCGAATGCTAACGTTATTATTCTTGGACGTCGAGAAGAAAAATTAAAAGAAGCCACCAAAAAACTCGGGGAACGTTGCTCTTATTACGTATTCGACGTCACAGATACCTCACACTATGACGAACTCATTTCAAAAATCGAAGAAACTACACCTATCGACATTCTGGTTAACAATGCTGGGATCAATAACAAAAAAGATTATTTTGACTTTACTGAAGAAGAATTAGACACCATCATCGCCACTCAGGCTAAAGCACCATTTTTATTCTCACAGGCTGTTGCTGCGAATATGAAAAAACGAAAATCCGGCTGCATTCTCTTTATCTCTTCCCTTGCTTCAATCCTCGGAATGCATGATATTCAGGCCTATACTTTATGTAAAAGCGGCGTAAAAGGTCTTACAAGAAGCCTTTCCCGCGATCTTGGTCCATATGGCATCCGTGTCAACAGCTTAAATCCTGGATTCGTATACACAGATATGCTCGCAAAAACAAACTTAAAAACACCAGAACGATTAGAAGAAATCCAAAACCGCACACCTCTTCGTGGTTTCGCAAAAGAAAAAGACCTTGGAATGGCAGCTGCTTTCCTTTGCTCTGATGCCGCACGATTCATTAGTGGAATCGACCTTGTTGTAGATGGCGGAATCAGCAGTTCTTTCTTATTGTAAGACCAAAAAGAGCAGGTACTCTGTTTCGTACCTGCTCTTTTATCTTATTAATCTTATACTTAACAACTTCTTAATCTTCTTGCCTCTGGCTCTCTGGATGTCTTATCTTCTGATACCCATAAATCTTTGTAATTTAATTTTAAAAGCCCTGCGATCATTAAGCTTAACACTAAGATCATTGCAATTGTTCCTAATAAATGCATTGTTATTCTCCTCTTTATATTGTGTTGTATTATGTATTCTGTATTTATGCTTTATATTTTATCAAATTAATTTCGGAGAATCAATATGCAGCATTATTTTCTAGGAAATTACAACATTTCATTTGCATTTTCCCTCTGGTGTTAGCAAAATTTTCTGTAATAAATATGTCTTTGTTATTGTTTTTGTGCAATTTGTAGTACCAATTTCCGAATGGTGTGTTTGTGTTTGGTCGTATTTAATTTCTGATTCGTCTAATCCGTTCTGCCACGGCATTCACTAGAAAATAAATAATTCCTCCCGCTAATCCTCCAATTGTATTAAAAAATAAATCTGATATTTGAAATGTTCCTAATCTTAAAAACAACTGCAACAGCTCAATTGTCAGAGATGACAGAAACGCTATTTGAATACTTTTTAATATGATTTTCCCTATATACACTTTCTTACCAAATATTTTTTCTTCAAAATTCCAAAACATTAATACTATATACGGCATAAGCAGGAAAAAATTCTCTATACACTCCGATGTTAAAATGCGCTGGCCTGTCACTGTATTATATCTGTATATTCCCCATACTCCCCACACATCACATAATGGATTCATCCACATATCTCGGTTGATCAAAGTCTTAAATAATACCATGGTAATATAGAAAAACAATATATATTTTTTACGAAATTCTCTATCTCTTTTAAAATGGTCAATCCATGTTCGGATAGCCGCTTTCCATCCCTTACCTGCTCCTTCTGGACATTTTACATACAAATAAAAAAACATTGTCATTATTGATAACAAAATTGCAAACCAAAACGGTTGATAGATCGATGTTAGAATGTCTATTGTGATTTTTCCTATGATAGTCTTCATTCTTGTGTCTTCTCCTGTTCTATGTGTTAAATGCGTATTTTGTTTGGAATATTTTTAACAAATGTGTTTAATGTTGCAATTTATTTTTTAGACTAATTTCTTAAAGTTCCTGAGACCTTAAGGACATCATAATCCGGAACGTCCAAATGCCGTTTGGTGTTCTAACATCACCTATCTTCATCATTCTCCAGCTTACCTGAATTTAAAAAGAGGAGCCAGATTTCTCCGACTCCTCCAAGTATGCGTCCGCAAACACATACCCCAATTACTAATAATAGTATACTATATCCAATCAAAATATTCAAGAGAATTTTTTTGATCTTTTAATTACTCTCTTCTATATCGTTTTTTTCAATATTTCCATTCGCAAATTCAAATCAGAATGAATAGTTACTGAGGTCACTTCAGCATTAACCATTTTTTCATATTCTTTTGTTATTTTTTCAAACTCTCTTACAAATAACTTAATCTCTGTTTTGGTTACTTTTAAAAGTTTCAAACAATAACATACTAAAATAATATAATCTCCAATAGTTTTAAAATTTATGTATGGTAATCCCATTTCCAAAATCAAACATTGTTTCATTGGCCGTGACGGATCCATCTTTCTAAATCGGGTATCATATACAACATCATTATGTGCAATTGCATTTCTTAAATCTTTTAATGCATATACATACTTATAAACTAATGTACAATTTGTATCACAGGATAAATTAATTCCTATCTTTCTTGATATTTTTTTCCTCATATCTTTTGTCAAGCAAGATAAAAGATGTCCAAAATCACCCATTGTCAATATTTCAAAAACAGCCCATATAGGTACTTCATTATAATTCACTGTATTGTAAAAATGAGTTATTTTGGGATTATCTCTTCGATAAGCTGCTGCAATAGAATTTTGAATAGATCCTTGCAAATTTAATTTATTGGCCTGTAATTTCTTTTTGATATCCTCTGATAATTCTTCTGAATTTTTATAACTACTTACCACTTTATCATACATATTATAAATACTACTGGAACCTATTTCTTCCATAATAGTATTCAATGCAATATTTTTAAATGCTGTTTCTATAAACATCATTTTCCCATATAATAATGATTTTAATTTGGTATCATACTGAATCGTTGCATTTATTTCTTTATATGAAATGAACGGAATCTTGTTATATGATTCGCCAAAAAATCTATATCCCTTATATCCATGAAAATATCCTGTATTAATCAACTGCTGTTTTTGCAATTTTCCAGAAATATCAATTCCATTATCTCGTAAATGTCGCATTAATTGATTTGTAGATTTATACTCTGTCTTAGACATATTATCTCCTAGATTTCTAATAATATGTTTAGTATAATATATTTTTTCATTCTCAACAAGTACGAGTTATATTCTAACACCAGATCCGTTATTCTGGCACAAGCCATTACAATCAGCTTCAATGATAATTGCGTTAAATAAAATGCTAACTTCTCATGTTTTTCCTACTCAAGCCTTCCCATATAAGTGCCTTGATCCGGTCTGTTTTACGTCCACAGGACATAAACAGAGTTCCAGGCTGAAAAGGATCCATCCCATAGGTTTGAGAAATGATGTTTGAAAGAGAATCGATTCCTTTTCTTAGATCTGTATAACCACACACAATATAAACAGCTTGAAGATCTTTTGCATCATTCAGCATTTTTCAGGTTCCTCAGCACACGGAAAAGAAGTTGTTCGTCCGTATTTTCATAGATACGAATGCGAAGATCATCCTGAAAGATATCAAGGAAAGAATCTGTGGTTTGAAGTTTTGATGGATTTTTTTTTACACCCTGATCTTCATGAAACAGTTCTTTGGGTACGATTGCCAGATTTTCCTGAAGTTTTTCTTCAGATACTTGATCAAGATAAGCTTCTTTTACCTTTCTGACTCTGTAATAATATCCAGCTGCAGAAATCCCATAATTCTCTTTACACCATTCATCCAGAGGGATCTGTTGAGGTCGTCCTTTGGATCCCTGCATCATATGAAACCATTCCTGCAATTGAACCTGTTGCGTGACTAAAGTTGTTTTTGACATAAACTATATCGCCTCCTAAAAAAATCAAGAATGTTAAGACTCAAACTTTTTTACAAGTCAAAAAAGTTAAGGCTTAACATTTTTGACCCCTGTTTAAAATGTTGAGTTAATTATCTCAGATTACTTTAGGATTTTGTAGAGAACACTGATTTACCGTTTACGAGATCACAAACACCTAACAACTAAAAAACGGTTTACCAATAAATGATAAACCGCTTAAAATTTATTTTAACCCTAGTAGCCAAGCTAGAGAAATTCTCTAGCTTAACGACAGCACCTCGCACCCCGAAAAATCAGCGGGGTCTAGGGAGTTGCCATATTTAAATATTAGGATTGGGTTGATGTACAGCCCCGATTTTTCTTTTCATTGTTTTTCCATCACATATTTCAAAAAGTTCATTGCGCCATTCGATATTATCAAAATGTGATTTATCTGGTATTTCCATACCAAGAAAATATCGCTTTCTTTTTGAAATGATACCAAAGTTAATTCCTGCTGTCAATGGTTTACGAATCAATCCAACAAGTTGAGGTGCACCTCCACAATGTATATCTGCAATATTATCTAAAGTATCTGTAAAACACTGAAAAACATTTCTACTCGTGTTTGAATTTGACCCATTTTGATAGAGACTATATCTGTTTTCAAATTCTTTTTTCCCACTTCCAAGAACACACAACAAACCAGAAATTTTCGGAATAGGAATATGCTCTATTTTAAATCCTATATGTTTATTCCATATTAATTTATAATGATAAAACTGTGGATATCCATCTACTTCTGTATCTCTTGATAGATGCATAATTTGCACATCATTTCCTATACATAATTTAGGATATTTAGACAATGATTCACATATTTTTTCAAATATAATTTTATTTTTAGCATCGCATGTCATTTCTTTAGATAATAATACTCCAGCATCTATCAATTCTATAATTTGTTCTAATACAATAGATGGAAAAAGAACATCACCTGCATATCCAAAAATTTCAGGATATTTTTTTGAAGCAAACACTTTTTTTCCAAAATCAAATTTATGTTCCTGAGTCCAGGAGATTCTACTATCCGCTGCAATATATACTGAAGAAGGTCCATGCGTATCTACTCCTATCCATGATACAAGCATTGTCATTTGAACTTCCTCCTGATTAAATAATACACATTTCCTATTTATATTGTAACACAGAATACTTTCTTTCAGATATACATAAATTTAATATTGTTAGAATAACCAACGTATCCTTAAATCTACATTTCTTACCAACATTTACGTCTTCTATTTATTCTGACATCTTCTAGGACTTATGCAGCTCAGTAAATTTTCTTTTATTGTCAGCCAAAAATTTCTGAAGCTCTACTGGCGTAATTGCATATTGGCTTAATTCACTTAATCGATTATCCGTAATATTAAGATGTACATTATTATGCTTTGTTTTAAAATATTTTGAACATTTATTTAATTCTTTAATTATTTTAATAAATTCAACAAAAAAATCTAACTGATTCTTTCCTCTAAAAACAATAGACAATGGACCTTTTTTTAATAATTCTTTTTTTGCCTTCTCTATTTCCTCATCTTTTATCTCTAAGGTTTCTTTTATTTTGCTCATCGTTTTATCATATTCTTTTGATATTTTTACTTCTTTAATACCAACCTTTAATAATTTTGATGTTTTAATTGAATTAAATGAATAATTTTTCTTTAAATTGTTTTTCTTTCTTTGCAAATACAGCATTGCATTAAAATCAAATATTTTACTATTAAAGTCATCTTCCCGATTTTTAAAGTCCTGCATACACTTTTTAAAATCTTCATCAATTTCATTTAAACCGAATTCAGATTGTAATATTCTCATTAAACATTCATCTTGTACATATAAATTTTCTATAGAATAACAAGGTGTTTCAAAGATTTTATCACTTTTTCTTTCTTGACTTAATGCCTCATCATAATCGCTATCTACAAAAAACATCGTACACACATCTTCATAATAATCATCTCTTTGAATTTTATCAAATAATTTTAATACATTTTTCTTACCCCTAACTGTATATGTACAAATTTTATTTCCAAACAATTGTCTTATTCTTGAATCATAGTATTTCCCATCTTCTCCCTCATAAAAACAAAACACATAATCATTATATTGTCTACTATTATGTACAAATTGCATAAAAACCGAATTATCCGATTGTCTTTCCTCTCTCATTTTCTGTATCTTCATATACTCATCCTCTAACACATTCATGTCTATCTAATAGGTTTTATGTATCTTCTCATATCTTCTGCATCAAAATCAAATTCATTATCAAATATAAATGGTGAGTGTGTTACTGTTAGCAGCAAATCACAATTTTCTGTACGCATAATATCTGGCAATAACATTTTTTGCCATTCTAATGACAATGATAATTCTGGTTCATCAATAATTATTATGCTCTTTTCGTCACTTTCAAGATATAGCTTTGAAAAAATAGAAACAATTTGTTTTTCTCCTGATGAAAGTTGTATTAAATCAATAGTTTCCTCCTCATTTTTAAAATTATTTTCCAAAACAATATTAAGTTCCAATGTACTTTGATTGTAATTAAACTGTTTATCTATCAAATACTTATTACAGGTATCTGCAAATCTTTTTATTCTATCATCATATTCCTTTTGCTGCCCGTAATTATCAATAAGTTTACTTATCAAATTCCATAAATATAAATTGTCGCGCTTTCGTATCTTTCCGCTCTTTACCAAATATAAAATTTTATCTTTATCTTCAGGTTCTATTTCTGTTCCTACTCGGTCTAATACTATTTTAACAGTCTCATAGTCAAGATTTTTATATTCTTTTATAACATCTTTTCCATCTATATATTGTTTTAAAAGTACACCTGTCATTTCAGCAAATCCTCTCATTGCAATAGAACGAATCTTTTGCAATAGATTATTAATTGATGCTTGTACATCCGACATTCCAAATCTAATTAGAAGTTCTGTTTTATTTAATTCTTGATTTCCAAGATTTAATGAATCAAAATCATCTTCTATTCTACGATATGTAGGTAAATAAATTATCCTATGTTTAACATTATCTGATATAGCTTTTATTAATTCTATTACATTATTTTCATTCCCCGTTTTACCATGTACAGATTCAAATTTTTTATTCATTATATAATTTTTAATTTGTCTTTTTGCTACACTTAATGGAATATCCTCTAGCCTTGCTAATTTTAAAGCAACATCCTCTAATGTATTATAAGAATCATCTTGATTTATATAAGTATTTTCTATAATATCTTCTATTAAATATTGATAATTTCTATAGCTTCCATACTTTCCATGAGCTTTTCTTTTTCTACTCCTATTATATTCTCTTATATCTGCATCAGATATTTCATATATTTTTTCATCACTAAATATGATTTGTATTTTTTCAAATTGAATTTCTTCCAATCTTAAGAAATTTTTTTCTAATAAAAAATATATGCAGTTTAAAATTGTAGTTTTCCCGAGTCCATTTTCTCCTATAAATATTTTAACTTGTTTATCAAACGCAATTCTAACATCATATCGATTAAAAAGTCCAAAAATTCCTATATACTTTAAATTTGTTTCATTTGCTTTGTTAAGTACTATCTTTTCCATATAATTGTCCATACTTTTTCTCTCCTTATATCTATCTAAAAACAAACCTTACATCTAATATAATGTTCACTCTTTTACCGCTCCTATATTATATAAGTCGCAAAATCGACGAATTTTCTGTTGCTCATCATAATACCCCTTTACAACTTCTATTATTGTATCTCCTGATATTTCAAATCTCATTTAAATTTCACCTTTTATTTTATAGGATTATATAACAGAATAATATGAAATACCATAATTAACAATCCTAATCTTGTCCTTTTTATTTAGTATTATATGAACTGATTACTCAAATATATATAATTCATTATATCCTATTATCTCAAAATCAAACATAGCCAATAAAACATGATCCTAACAAAAACCACATCCTATTGGCTACCACCTATTCATCTACTCCCAAAGCTTCTCCGCATAAACCCCATCAGAGATTAACTCCCTAAAAGCGTCCTGCACAGTTTCTTTATCTTCCTTATATGTAACTCCAAACCAACGATCCTGTGTCTCCAGCACCTTCACGTTCGCTCTTTCTTCTTTCAAAAGCTTATCCACGATATTTGGTAACAGATATTCACTCTTTAAATCTCCTTCTTCCACATTCACAAGGAAATCTTTGAAATCGTCTGCTAAGAAATCCAAAAATTCTGGATATCCTGCCCACATGTTCATGGATACTTTATCTTCTGGACTGATCCATTTCTGTACTTCTTCGCTGTCGCATTTGATCTGTCCGTCTTCTCCCATTTCGATTCCTGTTGTCTCATGTACCTGACTTAATAAACCATTCTCATCGACAACACTGACTCCTCTGGTCACAGTTCCATTATCGCTTAATGTGTTCTTTAAAATGAATCCGCCCATTCCCATGGTAAATTCTCTTCCAAGGTCTTCTTCTGATACTAAGAAATCATGCAGTTTCACAAATGCTTCTTTTCCATAATAGTCATCTGCATTGATGATCACAAATGGTTCTTTCACTACATCTTTGCAGCATAAGACTGCCTGTCCTGTTCCCCATGGTTTTGTTCTTCCTTCTGGTACTTCAAAACCTTCTGGCAGATCATCAACTTCCTGAAATACATATTCTACATCGATCTGTTCTTTGATCCTGTTTCCAATGATCTCTTCAAACTCCTTGAAAATGTCTTTGCGGATAATAAAGACTACTTTATTAAATCCTGCTTCTTTTGCATCATGAATGGAATAATCCATGATGATTTCTCCATTTGGTCCCATCTGGGCTAACTGTTTGATTCCTTCTCCAAATCTAGAGCCGATTCCTGCTGCCATGATAATTAATGTTGTATTCATTCGTATTTTCTCCCCTTTACAATATAAAAGTTCCTTTTTTATAAAAAGTGAACCTATTTTTCAAATTTTTTCGTATTTTTTATTCAATATAACAATTTACTTTGTTGACTGATTTCTTAATGTCCCTGGGAACTTAAGTTCTTTTGAATTACAGGAGTGCTTAAGTTTTCAAAATTAATTTTGACTTCTTAATTGTGATTTATCCTTTCCTTGATAGCTAATTTTTTAATTTCTAATATCGCTTTTAAAGCTCTGTTCAATTCCCATCTTTCTAACATAATCTATCCATTCATAGATATCTTCAATGTCATAAATTTTATTATTATTTTTATCTTTCTTTTTCTTCAACGCCAATGCCATTAATGCATATTCATTTTCTAATAAAGTATCAAAAACTCCCTGATCATCTGTATTAATTGATACGCTAAGTTGCATATTAGGTTCTACCTTTTTTAGTTTTCTTGAATTAAATCTAAAAATCGGATGCTCATCATATTTCTTTATTGTACCAATTAAATAATTAGAAGAAGGGTTGGTTTCTATTGCTATTCCTTCATCTACAAATTTACGAATCATATTATTTTGTACTTGAAAAATTAATTCTGCATACTTACAATCCACTTTAAATCTGATTCTTTCTTCTCCCTTTTTTCTAACATTTTTATTATAATGATATGCAAAATACAAATTTCGAATGTTTTTATTTCTCCTAATAACATTAATTTCATCTTCATTATAAGAATTAAACTCATATCTTTGGTACTTTGACATAGTCTTTTCTGGGTATCTCATTCTCTGTAAAAACTCTTTTTCACTTAGTCTATACAATTCTGGATTATCGCCCCTTAGTTTCCAACTACAATAATAATCTCTAATAGAAACCTGATATTCACTTGTAATATTATTCTCATAAATTTCATTATATAAGGTATGGAATTGACTTTCCAATTTCATTTTTAACTCATAGTCTGTCATACATCCAATTGCTTTTGCTTGATTAAGTATCCACGCTAAATCATCTAACAATATCTGCTTTGTTAATATCACTTCCCAATTTTTATACTCATAATATTTGTATGGATTTAAACCTAATGCTAAAGCATGTCCAATTCTGCTGCCTCTGTGAAGTCCACAAAATCGTATAACCTCATCAATTGCTCGAAGTCCATCTGTAAGATCAAGGAAATCTTCTCCTGCATGATATGTCATCTTCAGTTTTCTTTTTTGATTTCCACTTTCTAGTACCCCTCCATTTTTATCTTGTACAATAATATCTGATAAATATCTGTATATTTGTGCATATACTTCCGGACGACAATCCAACTCACTAGCGCAAGTATCTATTCCTCTTACGCCATCATTAAATTTTGCATTTCTTTCAAAAAAAGCAACAACACTCTTCATCCCTGATTCTGCTGCACGTCTCGCATTATAATTTCTTGGCATTCCTGGACAGAAATCTTTATCTTTTATCTTTGGGAAATGTAATACATAAAACAATTTTTTCTGTTTCTCTTCATCTTCAACTTCTTCAACAATCGAATTAAAGTTATAAAATTCTTTTTCCATTTCTAAAGAAGTCTTTCCTGGACATATTCTAGCTTCTAAAGATACTATATTATCTTTATTTAAAGATTCATTCAGCGCTAACCTTACTAATTCTTTTTCGTATGGTTTTTCTCCTTGTATAAAATATTGCTTTCGCCTCTGATATTGTTGAAAATTTGTAAATCCAACCCTTTTATTAATCTGTATCATTTCACCTCTAAAGTGTGTTCGAATACATAAATACTTATAAAAATAGTTTTTTTGTTTGTCGTCAAATTTATCTTCCAATATTGCTCTATAGCAATCATACAAAAATCGTCTCTCTCCAGCCAGAATGCGACATTCATTGTCATTGCAATCCATCATATTCTTTTCCAGTGCATAATCTAAAATACCTTCACCTTTTATCGAAGCACCAAAGCGAGTTTTACACATTACAATTAAATCCTGAATCTTCGCAATATTGGACTCTATCATTTTTTCTCGCTTTAATAATTTTTTCGCTACACCCTTTACAAATTCATTATTCTTTAAACAAACAAAAAGGTATACGCGTATCAATGCTGCTTTCTCACATTCAACGTAAAGCTCTTCTTTGCGTTCTTCCATATCCAATCGATCTGAATAATACTCTTGTAATCCTCTTTCTATCTTTTTAAAATCATGTCGTCTTCCCTCAATCAAATTCATAAGGCAAATCCAGTTTAATTCGAAAATCTTAGTTGAGCCACCCAGATGAAAATGATTTTCTGCCATTCCTCGATTTAATATATTATGTAATCTATTATTATCACTTCTTATAATAGGTCTCCACGCAAAGAATTTAGTTCTATTATCATAATTTATGTCTTTCGCCGCCCGAAAAGCACAAACAAAAAAATCTTGTCCAAATTGAAATGAAATTTCTCTCCATCTTAATAACTGATCAAATTTACATAAAACTTCATTTCCATCATAAACCAATAATTTATCCGATACACTAATCACATATTGAAAAACATTTTTATTATCAGTATATTTATCTTTTATATCCTGTTCAAGCAGATAATAATTATGTTCATGCTCATCCTTTGAATATTGTGGAAATATATTTGATGCCTGTTTCAAATACAATTCTTTATCAACTTTATAATAATTATGCTTTCTTGGTTTTTTTAGATTATTTTCATTTATGTATGTATATGGAATCTTTTGAAATAAAATTTTCAAATTCCCATTTTCTATATCCATACGTTCCTCCGTATTCTTTATTGTACTTCATCATTTATTTGATCTAATAAATCTTTTTCTTCAACAGCTAATTTCCGATATGTTTGAATAATTTCTTGATTTAATTCTCGGCTTTTATCATTTACATATACTTCAATTACTTTTAAATATAATTCTTGTATTTTCTCTTGCAATTCATTTATCTTGTTTTCTTTCCATACAAGGAAATTTCCTTTCCTTAGATAAAGAATATTTCCAGCCATCTTTTCTAAATTCAGTTTTGCATTTTCAGCTGTAATATTTTTTAAATATGAAGAAAATCTTTGCTTTTCATTGCCATTATATACATCTGATTTTTCTTCAAATATATTATTAAACATATTTTTTAACTTTTCAAATTCTTCTTTCTCTTTTCTTTGTAAATTATCCTTACCACATTCAATCAAACTAGCGTATATTGCCCCTATATTAATTGTTATGTTGTCACTAAGTTTTAATTCTGTAAACTGTTCTTTTGGAATTCCAATTTTAATATTTCTCTTTTCAAAATAATCATAAATGTTTTTTAATAATTTATTAACTATTTCTTTGCTTCTTTCTTTTTTTGTATCTGTTGATTCTTTATATTCATTATGCTCTTTACAATATTCATGTATTGCTAATGCCATATCTATATTAGCAACAATTCTTTTCATACACTTAATAATTTCCTTATTATTTTCTTTTATATCTGCTGCCACTCCACAAAATTCTTCTTGTTCTATATTTAACTTTTTCATATTAATTTTATTATATAATCCATCTATGTTGCATATTCCAATAATATAATTTTCGAGACTAACCTCCACTTCTTTTCTTAAATTACTATTATTATATATAATGCTTTCATCATTCTGATAAATCTTTTTACCAATACCATCACTTTGTTTTTCTATAGAAGTAATATTACAAAATAAACCTATTAATATCCATAGCAAAACATTCTCTTTCCTATATAGTAGATTTTGTGATATATTATTTACTCTTATTATACCATCTCTCGAAGCTTCCAATCGATCTACAAATCCATCCCATAATAATTCATTTGATATTTTATTATACAAATCAATTGTCCTAACTTCAAATCTTCCACGATTCAAATAACTATTGTTCTCTAATTTTACTCTTGGCATAATAGTTAGAAAACTATCTCCCCAAAGATATCCATTTACAAATCCTTTTATATCAAATAATTTTCCTTCTTCCTTTAATTGATTCATCTTAATTGTATACAAGCTTTTTATATTAGAAATTTTTCTTTCTTTTTGATAATCAAATACCTTCCTTTTTACATATTCTAATTTTTTCATAACTTGAAATAACTCTATTTCTCTTTCTCCACAAGATGTTATCTTATCTGAATTTACAAGTTCTCCCTCAATTCTATCCAATAATTTCTTTGCATTAACATGAGTATGAACAACATCCATTTTCCACATAGCTTTTAACTCATTTCCTAATTCTCCGTATAATTCTTTATCCAAAGTTCCTATCTCAAATAATTCATAAAATTTCTGTATATTTACTAAATATTCATCTTTATTACTTGGCGTTTTCATATCTGCTAAACGCACAATCCAATTAACCATATCTCTTAAATTATCTGGAAGCAAATAACTCGTTCCACTCTCTTCAGATAAAAATATCATACCAGTCTTCTCAGTAATCAATTTTAATACCTTTTCAACTAAACTATTTTCCTCACTATCATCAGATGACCATATTTTATCATCCTCATTATCACTCCCTTGATATATAATATCCGTTTTTTCCAAATCTTGAACTTTCGGCAAATAAATTCTTCTTGCCTTTGGTATTAATTTTGAAACATAACGTTCTGCCATTCCAAAGATTTCACCATAAATTTTCGAATTATTTTTATTATTATCCTCATTGCTTTTTTCATATGCTTTAAAAACTTTCTCAAAATCTATTAAATTTCTTTCTTGTACACACAATTCTAACTGCTCTATTTTTACTGCCATAACAATTACAATCTGTGGTAAAATCAGATATTTTCTAATCTGTTCAGCCATCTTATATGCATTCGCACTGCATAAATCCAAATCATCAATTGCTATAATTATCTGATGATTTCCTTTCTTCTTTCCATTTCCAATATTCTTTCTAAATTCCAAATAAAGTTCTAAGAGTTTTTTCAGACTTGTTTTTAATCTAGTACTTTCTCCTAATTTAGATAATTTTCCAATATTACCTTCATAATCAAATTCATCATCTAACATCTTTGATTGATTATTAATCATTGAAACCTGTCTATAAACTTTTTGAAACTGATTTAATAGCTCCTCTTTTCGCCTCTCTGATATTTCTTCATTTTTCTCATAATCTTCTTTAAATTTTTCATAAATTTTAGCTAATACAATATCTAATATATTATGTACATTATCAAATTGTGATGGATCTATAATAATAGGTTCGTCAAAATATGTATTCTTAATACTCTCTGATTCTATTTGCATATCATCTAATATTTCTTCATCAATATTACTTAATGATTTTATAAAAGTGCACATAGCACTACTTTTTCCTTCTCCTCTTTCCCCACAAAACGCAATAATATTATTTTCATAATCTTCACTTTGCCAATTTTTGTTTCTATCTTCCTGCTCTTTTTCTTGTATTATCTCTGAAGTTTTAACAATAGTTCCCAACATTTTTAATGCTTGCTTATATTGATCATAAAAAATAGTATCTCCATCTTTAATATCTTTGATTGCTATTTTAAATTCTTCACCCTTATTAATTTTCAATTTAGATTTTCTATTCATCGTATTCTCCCCTTTGTTAATCTTATTAATTTTTATCCTGTTACTTTATTACTTATATTTCCAAGATCTTTTTTAATATCCATTGAAAGATCTTTCAATTTTTCTTCATCTTTCATATTTTCGTCAAACTTTTTTTGATCTTTATTCCATAATTTTAAAATATTCCCTTTAAAAACTTTTTTCCGTTCTTCTATATTTAATTCTTCATAACATTCCATCTTTTCAACAAATTTAAACATTTCTTCATCTAGTTCATATCTATGTGTGGAATGTCTAATCCATGTTTCCTGATATTTTTTAACATTTATCCATCGGCTAAATATTCTTGTTAAGACTAACAAAATTATGTAATAACCAGTAATATACAAATTGAATTTCCAATTTGGTTTATATATTCCTCTCGATATTTGAATATTATTTTGATTTCCCAAAATAATTATTACTATAAATCCTACAGTAAAAATGATAACTGGTAAAAATAAACAAATAAATTTCATACTGAAATTTTTTCTTTTATTCTTCTTTATTTTTCTACATGTTATTTTGTAATCTTCTTCCAAGAGCTTATAAAACATTCTATCATTTTTATTTGCTGTTTTTTCCCATTTTTCTTGAAAATAATTTAAATATTTTTTTCTTGCTTCAATTTTTCTATAATCATTCCTATAATGTTTTATATCAAATATTAATCTTCTAAATAAATTTTTTATTATAAATAATATAAACTTATATATTGCAAATATCAGCCCATAGTTGCTTATGATTTCTATTACTTGCAATATTTTATTCTTTAATTTCAAACACATATCAAATTCTTCCTCTTTTTGTTTTTCATACTTAACAGTATATCACATATTACTTATTAAATAAAAATAATTATAGCCAATAAAACATGATTACTACGTATCACATCTTATTGGCTATTTCCCAACTATCTCCAAAACTTGAAGTTTTGCATCCTAAATCTCTTCCTTTTTATGCTTAAATGAAAATACTTCTCATTACATTATTCGTATTTCTTCATTTATCTCCCAAATATTTTATTTTTCTTGCTGGAACACCCGCATACATATAATTTTCCTCTAATGATTTATTAACAAGTGAACCTGCCCCAACAATACACCCCTTACCTATAGTTACACCTGGAAGAACTGTGACATTAGCTCCTAGCCAACATCCCTCATCTATCTTAATAGATTTATATAAATTAACTCCTGCACGTTGATCACTATTACCAATTTCATGTGTCACTGTTGTTAACAAACAATTAGGTCCTAAAAAACTATTTTCCCCAATTGTTATTGCTATATCCTTAGGTGATCCACCAGTAATAAACTTACACCAACTATTAATAAGTACATTTCTTTTTATGAAAATATTATTTATATTATCTATATGTATATTCCAGCCAATTTTAATATTTTCTGCATTTAATAATACACTATATAATCTATTTCTTATCCCCCCCACTGGGATTTTTGAATATAATTTATTCGATATAAACGCATTAATTTTTCCATTCATATATATTTTTTACCTTTCAGTTCATAAAAATGATAATATCAATTTTTAAATCCTAAATCTTGTTTAATTTTTGTCGTTGAAATTCCTTCTGTTCTTGGTAAATAAATAACATCACAATATTTCTTTAAAAAATCAAACTTTTCTTTCCAATCGTCTCCCATAACAAATGTATCCACCTTATATTCCTTAATATCAGAAAGTTTTTGCTCCCAGTTCTCTTCTGGCAAAACTAAATCAACATATCTAACTGCTTCAACTAATTTTTTTCTTTCCTCATAAGAAAAATAACATCTTTTCTGCTTTTCATTCCAATTAAATTCATCCGTTGAAACAACTACAATTAAATAATCTCCTAATTCTTTTGCTCTCCTTAAAAGATTAATATGTCCTGCATGTAATAAATCGAATGTTCCATATGTAATAACTTTTTTCATAATTTCAACCTCTTTGTTATTGTGAAAATGCCTTTCTTGCCGCACCATCAAATGGCTTACCTTTAAATTCAATATTTTTATAGTCTTCAAACGGATATAAAAATTCTTTTAATTCTTTTTCTATTTTGTTTATTTCATTTTTATCTTCAGGGTGTAAACGAATTAATTGAGTATTATTTATCGATTTCTCTGGATCAAAAATCTGTTTCTCCCTAATATGTTCTCCTAAATTCAAAAACTCCTCTATTTTTTTAATACTATCCTCATAACAATATATCAAATCTTCAAAATTAACTCTAAGAATCCTTTGATTATCATTCTTTTGATTTTTTCTCAAATTTTTATAATAAATTATAAAATCATCTACATTCTTTTTAGGAGTAAACTTAAAATTAGGATCTTTAGTATATTTTCCTGCTAAATACAAATCTCTTGGATCTCTATCTATAACTACAGCATACGGATCATCAAAAAACGGAAAACTCTGTTGTGGTGCATTTCCTTCGAATGGTTGATCTAAACATACAGGTCTTGATAAATCTACTCCCATAGCCTCTAATATATTATTAATATATTTCTTAGCTTCCTCATAAAAATTTTCCGGTTCAACAGAATAATACATTGTTCTACATGGCCATATATAAGATGTTTTTTTTGTTACCTTCTCAATTACTTTAGGCATAAATACTTTTTTAGAAGCAAACGCTAATATATTTTTCATAATATTTCCAGAAAGCATATCTGCTGTATCCACGCCTTTATAACTAACTTGAAGTATATTATTTATAAAATTTTCGCTTATTTCATAAAATTTTTTACCTGAACATGGCTTATTTATCGCTGGTGTCATATAACATTTAGCCGCATACAAAAAACGTTTAATAGCATAATCACCAGTTGAATTTTTTGCATATTGCTTCATCAAATGATACTCTAAATCTTGTAACCCATCAACTCTATATGCAATAACAAATTCAAAGTTATCATATACTTGAATATCATCATATTCCCTTAATAAATCTGTTAATACTGACGATCCTGTTGCACCATATCCACATGATCCTATTATCATATTATTTTATCCTTTCATTTAATATCATTAAATTTCTATAATCATTTTTTTATCCTATTATTTATACTTTTACTTAGCTGACATATAATTTCTTTCGTTTCTTTTGTATATATTATATATGTTATAATACAAAACACTACTGAATTGACAACAAATCCAATATAATAATTATTAATAAATGTCGAAATACTATAAAAAATCACAATATTTACAATTAAATATATGTAATTTATTTTCGTATTTATATTGTAAGTTTTTTCTAACTTTCTATTTGATACAATGTACCACAATACCATGACTAACATTGATGCCACTGAAAAACCTAGTGGAGACTTTGATACAAAATACGCTCCCATATTAAATATTGCTGAGATTATTAATATCACAACAGAAATATAAAAATATTCCTTTTCCTTCCCTAATGCTTTATAATGACTAATCATAATCATAGAAATAATTGCATTAATAGTTATACTTGGAAATAATATTCTAAAAATTACTAATGAGTCTATATACTCTATCAAAAAGCTTTTTACAATAACACAAAGCGGATAATATAACATAAGTGATCCAAATGAAATCATCCCGACAATAGCTAATGAATAATTATATGATTTTTTCATTTGCTCAACAGACATTCTTTTTAATGTTGGATATAAAACTGTTGCAATAGCTGAAATCGCTAGTATTACGATTCTTAACATACTATAAGCAAATGAATATATAGAATATGTATTAATATCAAATAATGCTGATACAAACTGTCTATCTAATGTTAAAATCAAATTAGCTACCATGTCTGCTAATAACAATACAAATCCAGAAAGAACTATTTTTTTTAAATTTTCCTTTTGTTTTGAAATAATATCTTTTTCCCCAAATATTAATTCTTTATAATATAAACAATATTGAAATGCTAATATTCCATAAACAATGACAAATAAAACTGTATAAAATTGAAAATATCTTACTGATACATTAAACTTAATTCCTACCCATAACACAAAAATTATAAATATTGTTAAAACACTTTTTAATATATTTCTTTGAGCTGATGCATTAAATTCACCTATCATGACTGATATCTTTTCAAAATATGTTGCTATATTATTTACTAGCGTATATGCAGCTACCATAACAAAAATAAATTTATATTCATTGTCCATAAAAATAATGGCAACCATTGTAACAATAATTGCAAATATTATTTGAATCTTCAAAAAAAAGCTAAAATAAAATCTGAATGTTTCTTTGGGTAATTCTGCTCGTTTATATCCCCCGTATAATAAATAAATACCATTTGAAATTCCTAAATCAAAAAAAACACCATATGTTATATACAAATTAAAAATTTTGTAAAATCCGTAATCTGTAACTCCCAATAATTTAGGCAAAAAGAAACCAGATACCACTCCTGATAAAATAATAAATATATTACTAATTGCTATTTTTAAAACATTTTTTATAAATTTTCCATCCATGATTTTTCCCTTCTTAATTAACTTAATTTTGCATTCTCATATAAGGAATCCATGCCCCACTTGTAAAAATCAAAAAAATCATTGGAAAAAAGGGACTTCCCGTAAAAATATATATACATATTATAAACAAAATATAATTCAACCATCTTGCACATCTAGCTGTTTTATAGCTATCAATTAATTTAAAACTTTTTCTTAAAATCCATAAAAATAAAATACTTCCCATCAATCCACTACCTAATATAATATCCATATACATATTATCTAATACACTATGATAAAATCCAGCTCCTTGTATCCATATTTCCTGTGAAAGTTCCCCTGATCCAAAAAGAGGAAATTCAAAGAATTTATTCCATGCAAACTTCCACATTAAAAATCTAGTTCCTAACGTACGAACTTTCGTAATTGTACTGCCTGTATTTATTCTTAACAACACTTTTTGAATAAAATACATATGATCAAAATTATACGCTATATATTGTATTATAATGAACATTAATACCAAGGCGAAAATCAACCATATTTTTTTTATTTTATTTGCTATAAATCTATCCCACACAAACAAGCAGCCTAATACTGCAATACACAAAAATGCTGCTATTGATTTTTCTACTAATACCGTAACAATGGAAATTCCATATGCAAACAATAAGATTTTTTTATATTCATCTTGTTTCCAATACATTAGCACGATAATAAATAGCATTGGAAAAATAAATCCTGCTAAATCTTGTTTTTGGCCCAAAATCCAAACAGGCACACTACTTGCTTCGCGATAAACGATTCCACCTGGAAATATAATAAATGAAACTAAATTAAAAATTAAAATCACCAAATCTAATTTAATTAATATTCTAAAAATATCATTCAATTTATTACGCTTATACAAAATGTATGACAATAAACCTATTGAGGGAAGATATTTAGCAATGGATTTAGACAATATTCCTTGATTTAATACTGTCATACCAAAATTTATAAAAAAAATGATTACCAAGCATAGCCACGTCTTATTAATCTTTTTTCTGTTAACTATTAACATAAATAAATAAATAAACGATACACCTACTCGTCCAACATTAAAAAACAAATCCAAGATACCTATATCATCTGCAATTTGTGGTTTTATAAATAGCAACAATACAATTATCGTCCATATATTTTCTAATCTAAATAATCTAATATAACTAAAATGATTTACTTTATATTTCATTTTTTGACTCCAACATACATTAATTCTTCTATGCATTGCATAAAATTATTTAAATAATCCCTTGTATCAAAATGTTTTCTGACATATTTTTCTGCCTCACTTACCAAACATTTTTGCTTTCCTTCTAATACTTTTTCAATGTGCATAGCTATATTTTTTTCTAGTTCACTATTTCTTTCCAACACTACACTATATCCACCTGAATATTCTGGTATTCCTCCTGAATTTGTTGTAATCACTGGAACTCCAGATGCCATCGCTTCAACCATTGTTAATCCTGCTGGTTCATCCCACATAGATGGTAACACTGCAACATCTGCTGCATTATATATCCTGTTTACTTCTTTCTGTGAAATAAATCCTGTAAAAATAACTTTATTTTCTAATTCATTCGCTAATTTTTTTATATACTCTACATACTTATCTTTCTCTTTTGATCCATGTAAATAACTACCTACAACCAAAATTTTCACATTGTTATTCAACAATTTAACTGCTTTAAATAATTTATCTATCCCTTTTTCTTCAGAAAGTCTTCCAACAAACAATACAACTTTATCTTTTTCCTTAATTGAAAATTTCCTTCTTATTTGTAATCTATTTTTACAGTTAGCTTCAAACTGTTCCATATCAACAGCATTATATAACACCTTAATTTTACTTTTTGGTATTGGTCCTATAGGATTATCTTCTGATTCAATTTGTTTTGCCACATAATCACTGACACATAGATATCCTGTACATTTTTCAAAAACGCTTTTAACTTTTGCATTAATTCTTGGCACATTGTGAAAATGATAAAAATATTTTCCTTCATATTTTGCCATCTTTATAATCCAGGCCATAGGAATATTATTTTCTAATACAACATTATCGTATTCTTTTGATTTCAAAAAACTAGCACTTTTAAATATATAATATATTAATGACCATAAATTTTTAAAAGAGAGAGCCTTTTGGTGTTTAAAAAAAGTTTTTAAAATAAAGAATGAAAAATCATCCATTTTTTTTATAATCTTTGGTGGTTTTATCCATTTAAATATAATATTAGGATATTTTTTTGCTTTCTCAACCGCTTCCTTATCATAATAAGAAACCACTGTCATTTCTGCTAATTGTCTTTCATTATTTTTTTCTACCAAATGTTCAACCAAGGTTGAAACTGCTCCACCTTTGACAGCCGGAACTGGATATCCACCATTTGAATCAGCAATAAATATTGCAATTTTCATTAATTTATCTCCTATTTTTCAAATTTTCTCAAACAATCTTTGATGTTCTTTAACAACTCTTTTAACATTAAATTTTTCATTAACTGCTTTTCTTCCTTCTTCAATCAGAGATTCCCTTAAGTCATCATTTTCATAAATTTTGATAACATTTTCAGCAATTTTCTTATCATCGTCTACTGGTGCCAGCAAGCCATTTTCACCATTCTTCACTACGAATGGAATCGCATCCACATCAGTTGCAACAATGGGTTTATTCGCCAACATATATTCTGGCAATACCAATCCAAAACCTTCCCATCTAGAAATTAAAACTGCAATATCAAGAATCTTAATATATTCCATCGGTCTTCTAGTCCAGCCAGCAAGAATAAATGAATCCGTCAACTCATTATCATCAACTTCCTGTTGCACTTCATCCCAATCTGGTCCATCTCCAACAATAAGAAAAAAAGCTTTTGGTATTATTTCTTTAATTCTCTTCGCTGCCTTTACAAACACATCTGGTGCCTTCTGTTCTGCCAATCTTCCCACCATACCAACAACAAATGCATCTTCTGGAATTTCTAAAAGTTCTCTCGTATTCATATGATAATCCATATTATACTCATCAAAATCAATTCCATTATAAATTACCTTAAGCTTTTTTTTACCACAAATCCTATATTTTAATGCTGATCTTTTCTCAGCCCCCGAAATACAAATAATCGTTGAACAAAATGGTGCCAACACCTTTTCAATTCCAACATATATTAATTTCTTTAACTTATTTCCCCTCATATTAAATGCCCATCCATGTGGATTATACACACACTTATTTTTTAATCCCATGTTGGCAATTCGTCCCAATGCTCCTGCCTTACTAGAATGGCAATAAACAATATCAGGCTTATATTTCTTCAACAACTTACGTATTGCCCTAATCGCATTTAAATCACTTTTTGGATCAATACTTCTAATCATATCCACATTTTCAAAAGCATCTACCAAATTTACATAGTTTTTCCTCTTATATTGATTTGAAACAATCAGAATAATCTCGTATTTTTCCCTATTACTATATTTAAGTAAGGACCTTAAATATCGTTCCACACCTCCGGGAGATTGTGCAATATGAACAATTCTTATCTTTCTCTCTTCTGACATCGAATTTCCCTTCTTAATTCATCATCAACTCTTCTTCTACTCCTACTGTGCCCCATCATCCCCACAAACAACAAGCCACACTGTCTTAAACAATATCCCAATATCCCTCCAGATAGACCAATGATCGATATAATCAACATCCATCTGAACAATCTCCTCAAAGTCCGTGATCGTACTTCTTCCACTTACCTGCCAAACCCCAGTCAGTCCAGGCTTCTGGCAAAGTCTCTTCTTATGATAAGCACTATACTGCTCAAACTCATCCACTGTAGGCGGTCTTGTCCCTACCAGACTCATATCCCCCTTCAGTACATTCCAAAACTGTGGAAGTTCATCAATACTTGTCTTCCTGATAAACTTTCCAACCTTGGTAATTCTCGGATCGTCTTTCATCTTAAACATCAAGCCGTCCATCTCATTCTGCGCCATAAGCTCTTTCTTGCGCTCTTCCGCATCCTGATACATCGAACGGATCTTATAGATCTTGAAGATCCTTCCATTCTTCCCAACTCTCTTCTGTGAGAAGAACAGCGGCCCCGGTGATTCTAACTTCACCAGCGGTCCGACAATGATCACTGCGATCGCTGTGATCAGCATTCCAACCAATCCCCCGGCAATGTCCATTGCTCTCTTCATCATCAGCATGACAAATGATACATTATGACCAGAGAAACTTACACTCTCATAAGGTCCAACCTTCTCCAGTGATCGTTCCAGATTCTCATTGATCTGGAACTGAGAAATGTTAAGATTCGTCTTAATTCCCATGTCCTCAAGGTTCTGTACCGTCATCGCGATTGGAAATTCGTCATCCATCGGTATATATAAGAATACTTCATCTACAACCGACCGCATCGCATATTCAAAAATACTTCGATATGAATGTGCTACAACCGGAATCTCGTTGATAAGCCATCCTGTCATATCTTTGTCCACAACTGCAACACTTGTGATCCACAGGTCCCAGTTCTTCTCTTCCATGATGTTTCCGATCACTTCTTCTGCATGATCACTCGTTGTTATGATCATCATCTTTCTTGCATAAGAATGATCCTTTCTTCTTGATAGCCAATACTTCCGATAAACTCGATGTGTGATCTGCATCCATACAAAACTGAATCCAGAAGTAAAGATATAGATAAATCTGGAGTAATCTTCTGCATCCTGGATCAGAAATGCGACCATCGCCATTCCTGCTGACATCAGGATGACCGTTTGCAGATTCATTCTCATTTCTTCTATAAATTTGCGCTTAAAAAAACCACGATTTGGACGAAACAGAAAGTAGATCATCATAAGTACCACAATCGCAATGAGCCAACGATAATACGTATCGTTCCCCATCACGGTATACCCTGTTTCAATATTTCCAAACCGCAGCCATACTGCTGCAAAATAACCAACAGTAACTCCCACCAGATCTAATAAAAAGATTAGGAAGTTCTGCATCTGTAATCTTGTTGCTTCCATATTCTATTTCATCCCCATTTATTTTTACACTTTGTGTTAATTATCTATACTTTCCAAAGTATAGCATATATTTTCTAAATTTCAATACGAATCTTTGTACTTTTTGTCGAACTTTAATTTTTTTCTTATTTCGTATATTGTTTCTTTGAACTTTTGGCTTTTATTTTGAACTTTTCATTGAACTTTCCTTGTTTTTGTGCTATATTAAACAAAATCATTTGAACTTTGAATTTTATTTTGAACTTTTATCGGAGGGTGTTATGAATCAGACATTTACCTTTGCAGATCGTTTGAAATCTGCAATGGAACAAAAACATATGAAACAGGTTGATCTTATTCATGCAGCAGAGACTGCCGGAGTCAAGGTCGGGAAAAGTCATATCAGCCAGTATGTCAGTGGCAAGACGGTTCCTCGTGCGGAGATTCTTCATTTCTTATCAGAAACTCTTGATGTCGATGCTGACTGGCTTTCTGGAAATGGAGGGAATGCTGTGAATCTGGAAACTTCTCCAAGGAGAACATTTAGCAAATCTACCAAATTAGATAATGTGCTTTACGATGTACGTGGTCCTGTCGTAGATGAAGCGAACCGCATGGAACGTAATGGAACTCATATCTTGAAATTAAATATCGGGAATCCTGCTCCATTTGGTTTCAGAACCCCGGATGAAGTCATCTATGATATGAGACATCAGTTAGCTGACTGCCAGGGATATTCCGCTTCTCAGGGATTATTTGCTGCAAGAAAGGCGATCATGCAGTATGCGCAGCTTAAGAAGATCCCAAATGTTGATATCGATGACATTTATACTGGAAATGGTGTCAGTGAGCTGATCAATCTGTCAATGTCTGCTTTATTAGATGATGGGGATGAGATCTTGATCCCTTCTCCGGATTATCCTTTATGGACAGCTTGTGCTACGCTTGCTGGCGGGAAAGCTGTTCATTATATCTGTGATGAACAGTCAGAGTGGTATCCTGATATGGAAGATATCAAGCGAAAGGTAAATTCCCGTACAAAAGCGATCGTTCTGATCAATCCTAACAATCCAACGGGGGCTCTTTATCCACGGGAAGTCTTACAGCAGATCGTTGATATTGCAAGAGAACATCAGTTGATGATCTTCTCTGATGAGATTTATGACCGTCTGGTGATGGATGGAGAAGAACATGTATCTATTGCTTCCTTAGCTCCAGATCTGTTCTGTGTTACATTCTCCGGTTTATCCAAGTCTCATATGATCGCTGGATTCCGTATCGGATGGATGATCTTAAGTGGTAATAAGGCAATTGCTAAGGATTATATTGAAGGAATCAATATGTTATCCAATATGAGACTTTGTTCGAATGTTCCTGCACAGGCAGTTGTCCAGACGGCACTTGGCGGCCATCAGAGTGTCAATGATTATATCATTCCTGGCGGACGTATTTATGAGCAGAGAGAATTTATTTATAATGCATTACGTGATATTCCTGGAATCAGTGCAGTGAAGCCGAAAGCTGCTTTTTATATCTTCCCTAAGATTGATACGAAGAAATTCAATATCACGAATGATGAGCAGTTTGCCCTGGATCTGCTTCGTGAGAAGAAGATCCTGATCGTTCACGGAAGTGGATTTAACTGGAAGGATCCGGATCATTTCAGAGTGGTTTATCTGCCTCGTGTGGAAGTGCTTGAGGATGCTTCTATGAAGCTTCGTGATTTCTTGGAATATTATAGACAGTAAAATCTTACTCCATTATAAATTTTGACGAATGTACAATAAAAAAGAGAACTTGCCTGCTTGTATGCAAGTTCTCTTTTTTATTATCTCTTAACAATCTTTAAGTCATATCCTAACGTATTTATAATCTTACAGAATGTTGCCAAAGACGGTTTTACCAATTTCTTTTCTATTCTTGATATTGATTGTTGTTTATTTCCTGTCATTTTTGCTAATTGTGTTTGCGTAATATGTTGCTCTTTTCTAATTTTGATCATTTCCTGAATCAGCTTATATTCGTTCCTGCTCTCATCCCATTGTTTTGCAAACGCTTTATCTTTTTGTTTCTTTTCATGAATTAATTCTTCTGTTTTTATCGTTGTAAATGGCATATGATCATTCCTTTCCGATTAGATAATGTTCATATATTTCTCCTTAATTATACATCATATTTGTTGTATTTTCAATATATTTTTCTCTTATTATACTATCATTATCATTTTTGTCAATATTTTACATTACAAATTCATATAAAAATAAACAAACACCGGCATAGTAACCACCGCCAACAATGTCGTCATAACATTGATCGCACTTGCGTATTTCGAATCGTTTCCGTACACCTGACACATCTGTGTGATCGTTGAGGCGCATGGTGTGATCGCTGCCATATATGTGATCAGAATGATGTTTTCTGCCTGTGGGTGCCAGTTTTTCATTCCTAATAGAATAATAGCTGCCAGTGCTATGATCGGTTCGATCACTAATCGGATGAATGTGACCAGGTAGATTCTTTTGTTTGTAAATACTTTCTTTAGATCGACGCCTGCGATCAGCATTCCTGTGACGATCATACTTAATGGTCCGATCATGCTTCCAACGGATGACAGGGTATTTCCTATGATCTCTGGAAATCTGATCTTCGTGAAGAATAAGAATACTCCTGAGAATACAGAGATCATGTTTATATTTAACAGGATCTTCTTTAAACTGATTTCTGTTTCTCCACTGATCTTACATTTGCAGTGGGTCCAGATGAAGAATAATTGAACACTCATGAAGACACAGCCGTAGATGACCCATTCTTTTCCTAAGATATAGGTGACTAATGGTACGATCAGGTTTCCTGAATTGGAATAGTAGGCAGATGTGTATTCCACCGTATTTAAATGAAACATTTTTCCCATGATCCATGTGACAAACAGTAATAAAAACTGCAGGATCACAGATGCGATACATGCAACTGCCAGTCCTTTCATAATGCTTGGGGTATAGTCTACCTGAAATGCGGTGATGATCACGGATGGTACGATCAGATAGAGTATGATCTTTGAGATTACTTTGCTGTCTTCTTCTTTTAAAAATTTGATCTTTACCATAATGTAACCCATGAGGATCATCAAGAATAGTTGTACGATCTGTTTTAGCAGCAGAATACTGATTTGCATGGTGTTTTCCTTCTTTCTTTCGTGTATTTTCTTAATGTCTCATCCTAGTATATCATTCTGCTTCTTTTATACAAGAAATGTTTCGAATTTGATACATCTTTCTTCGTTGTTTTTCCTGGAATCATCTTGATAATCTTCCCAAAAAGTATTAGAATCTGTATAGTTTTTTTGAAAGAGGGTATTATATATGAAGAATTCTTCGAAACAGTCCGTGAAGATGGATATGCTCCATGGAAGTTTATTCGATAAGATGTTAATGTTTGCTATGCCGCTTGCTGCCTGTAGTATCTTACAGCAGCTTTTTAATTCGGTCGGTACTGCTGTTGTCGGACGCTTTGCGAGCAGTGAGGCTTTGGCTGCGGTTGGTAGTAATAGTTCTGTGATTGCTTTGATGGTCACATTGTTTTCTGGGATTTCTCTTGGTTCTAATGTTGTGATCGCCAATTATATCGGACAGAATGATACGAAGCGGATTCCTCGTGTGGTACATACCGCTGTGTCTCTTGCACTGCTTAGTGGTATGTTTTTGCTGATTCTTGGACAGTTTGTGGCTCATCCAATCCTTTTGCTGATGGGTGCACCGAAGGATATCATTCATCTTGCAACGTTATATCTGCGGATTTATTTTCTTGGAATGCCATTTTTTATGTTATATGATTTCGGTGCTTCCATTCTTCGCAGTATCGGAGATACACGTCGTCCGATGTATGCTTTGATCGTGTCTGGTGTTGTGAATGTGATATTGAATCTTCTATTTGTCGTTGTATTTCATATGGGTGTTGCGGGTGCCGGACTTGCGACGGTTGGTGCGAATGCAACAAGTGCGATTCAGATCCTTTATTTTCTGACGCATGAAGAACTTCCGATCCGCTTGTCTTTTAAGTCTTTGACGATTGATCATGATGCTGTTTCTAAGATCCTGAAGATTGGGGTTCCTGCGGGACTTCAGGGAATGGTGTTCTCTCTTGCCAATGTCTGTATCCAGTCTGGGATCAACAGTTTTGGAGCTGGCGGGATCGCGGGTTCTGCTGTGGAATTAAATTATGAGTATTTTGCTTATTATCTGGTCAATGCCTTTGCTCAGACGGTGGTTACATTTACCGGACAGAATTATGGTGCGAAGGATGAGGGACGTTGTAAGAAGATTTTTCGTCTTGGAATGTTGTGCAGTGTGATCTCTTGTGGAATCCTTAGTACGATCTTTGTTGTATTCCGTACGTTCTTTATTGGATTATTTACAAGTGATCCATCTGTCTATCATTATGCTCAGCTTCGTTTTTTGATCGTTCTGACATTCGAGTGTCTGACAAGTTCTTATGAGATCAGTGGTGGCTGTCTGCGTGGATTTGGACGTTCCATGACTCCTGCGATCCTAACAGTGTTTGGATCTTGTGTATTACGTTTGATCTGGCTTGCAACGGTCTGTAACTGGTTCCATGATTATAAGCTTTTGATGGCGATCTATCCGATCTCTTGGGTGTTGACTGGAACGATGGTTCTGGTGGCTTATTTTAGGACACGTAAGAAGCTGTTTTTATAATTTGATGATGTAATTAAAATGTCTGTTATACCTATTTGTTTCATAATAGATCTAACAGACATTTTTCTTTGCTATTTTATTGTATAGTATCTCTGCTGCTTACTTCTTGGTTTCTCTGGCATCGTTAATTGTAATCTTCCTTCTTTCAACAATGGCTGAATCCATTGTTTCATAATGTAGTTCCATGTTTTTAATTTCAGAAATTTCTTGATGTCATCCCTGCTTCTTGGCGTTTTGCAATACTCCAAAATGCTCTCTTCTTCTGATCTCATCTCTGATCCTTGCATCTTCTGTTCATTATATAAGATAACTACAAATTCATTTCTCCGATTCTCAAATACTGGTTCTGGCAAAGAGTATTTCTTCATCTCTCTTCGTATCGTCGGAATTCCTGAATAGCGATTTTCTGCTTTTGTCATACTCTCTGCCATAACTGCTAATACTGGATTCCTAAGATCTGGTTTAGCGATTCCTAATTGATCCACTGTCATTCTTCCATATAAATTTCCAGGGCTGTGAATTTCCAAACGATCTGAGAAAAAATCGATCTGTATTGGAGTCCCTTCGGTATGCACGCTGTAATCTCTATGGATCACTGCATTTAAAATTGCTTCCCTGACTGCATTCATTGGATATTCTGTACGGTCCTTTCTGAGTCCAGTTGCGGGATCAATGATTGTTTTAACTTTCATATTTCGTTTGCAAAATAATAATGCGCTTTCTACCATTTCTGAAATCGTTCCTTCAATCCGCTTATTATCAATAAAACGTTCCCCTGCTGATCCAAGATCTCCTATTTCAGTCCCTGATACGGTAATGGCTGTGATTGCTAACTGTGGATAAATTCCTTGTGGATAAATTCCAAAATTCATAATTGCTGCAAGTGTCGGTATTCCACCCTTAGTAATTCCAAGCAATTCGTATATTTGATTTTCATCTAATTTAGAAAATTGTGGGCGTTCTAATTTCTTATCTAACACATACATATCTAGTTTGTCTTTATCTAAAAAAGAGATATCTCCTTTGTCAGCCACTCTTTCATCATCATGAACATGCTTTCTCCACGCATCATAACTATAGATTTCATAATCAGTCATTCCAATATCCGCATCTCCAACACGAATATACGATCCTCGAACTTTTCCTGCTCCTTTATAATAGCAAGGACGTTCTGTCAGATCAATGGATGGTATTTCTGCAGAAACGATCCAGACACCTTCATATTCTGCAAATGTAAAAACTGCACGAACTGGAGGTTCCATCTGGTTGCATTGCTCTGTTACCTTCTTCTGCAAGTCCTGCAGATCATAAACTCCCACTGCTTTAAAATCTTGTTTTTCATCCAAACCAAAGATCAAAATTCCACCTGTATCTTGATTTGAAAAACTTGATAGTGTATCATACAGTCTCTTCGGGCAATCTATATGTGCAGCTTTTACTTCTATTTTTTGTTCTTCTGCTCGCTGTTCTTGAATTGATCGTGCTAATTCTTTCAATTCTTCTACTAACATAACATTTTCTCCTTTCTTTTTTTAGTTTAACGTTCTTATCATTTGTTATGTTAATATTAACATATTTATGTTATTTATTCAATATTTTCGTTATTTGCACAATTCCTTCTGTTATTTTTAATATTTAATACACAAAAACCGAACAATTTACGTAAATCAAAATCATATTTACGTAAATTGTTCGGTTTTATTTCACATATTTACTTCCTATTCATCTTCCTGCAATGCATATGCTCTTTCTTCGATCGATTTCTTCTTTGTTTCTTCATAGTTCTTTAACTCTTTGATTGCCTGTCCTGACATTGCATACAGGATGAAGATATTAAAGATCGTCATTAACCCAATTCCGACATCTCCTAAATCCCATACGAATGTATAGGTCTGGATTCCTCCGATAAATAACATCACAAGTGCTAATACTTTATAGGCTGTCTGCCATCCCCATTTGTCACCGAACAGGTAGGCGACGTTGGATCTTGCATAGAATAAGATTCCAAGGAATGTCGAGAAGCTGAACATCCAGAGGATCACTGCGATAAATACAACTCCGAATCCTCCTAAATGGTAGTTCATTGCTGTCTGTAACAAGTTCATACCGGTTAATCCATTGGTCAGATTCTGTGGTGCTAATAACATCAACATTGCCGTACAGCTGCAGATCACGATCGTGTCGATGAATACCCCTAATGCCTGTACCAATCCCATCTGTGCTGGGCGTTCACAGTCTGCTGCTGCGGCTGCACATGGTGCTGATCCTGATCCTGCTTCGTTGGAGAATAATCCTCGTTTCACTCCGTTCATAAGAACTGCTCCAAACCCTCCGGCTGCGACCTGACGGATTCCAAAGGCTTCTTTGAAGATTCTTGCAAAAACCCCTGGAATGCTTGGCAGATTCGTGAGGATCACAAAAATCGTAATCCCGAAGTAAATGACTGCCATGATCGGTACCACGATATCTAATACTTTGACAGTTGCATTCTTCCTTAGTACGATCACTGCTGCCACAATAACAAGCACGATCGTTGTATAAAGTGTTGGAATATGGAAAGCATTGTGGAATGATTCTGCCACGGAATTACTTACCACCTGACTGATCCCACACCAGCAGATCAATCCTGAAATCGCAAATAAGACAGCGATCAGCGTGTGTTTTTTCTTCTTTCCTTGCCTCTCTTCCATAAAGTGGTGAATATAATAGGCTGGTCCTCCTCGATATCCACCATACAGGGGGTCTTTTTCTTTATGTAACTGTGCAAGAGTTGCTTCGATAAAGGCTGTCGATGATCCAAGCAATGCTGTGATCCACATCCAGAATACGGCCCCTGCTCCACCTGCGGATATTGCTGCGACAACTCCTGTCAGATTCCCCATTCCGACACGTGTTGCTGTTGATACGATCAAGGTCTGTAAAGAAGAAAGACTGCTTTTTTCATCTTTTCCATTCTTATTGTTTGCTGTTAGTGCTTTGAGCATATCCGGGAACAGACGGATTGGTAAAAATTTTGTTTTGATCGTAAAAACGATACCTGCTGGAAGCAGCAATATAATGAGCAGCGAAAGTCCCAGGCTTCCACCTCCTGGTAACGGAACATGAATCCATTCTCCCCATAAAAACTGATATATATTTTCTATTAGCTGAACAATCATTGACTTGCCTTTCCTTTCATTGTTTTTTCCAAAAAAGAAGGCATGCAGTTTTATTCTGTTATGCATGCCTTCTTTTTATTATATAAAATTTTCTGATAAATGTCAAAAAATTTACTTCGTATACCTGCTTATCAGTGCAAGGATCAGGAAACATACCACCTCGAGCAGTACGATCGTTCCTCCTGGCTTAAGACCTACATAATAAGACAGTGTTAATCCAATCACTGTTGTAACCAATGCTGTGATCACACCGATGATCATGACTGCTTTGTAGCTTCGTCCTACCTGCATTCCGCATGCGATCGGAATCACAAGCATGGATGAGACGATCAATGTTCCAACCGTTCTTGATGCGATCGATACCGTCAATGCGGTCAATAAAGTAAAGATAAAATTGATCGTCTTGACAGGTACACCGCTAATCCTTGCTGCATTTTCATCAAATCCGATATAGAATAGTTCTTTATATAGAAGCAATACACAGAGCAATACTAACACACTGATCACACATACGATCTTCAGTTCGTCTTTACTGATGGATATGATACTTCCAAATAAGAAACTGTTAAAGTTCGTTCCGTTTTTTACGAATCCGGATAGAATACCGGCAAGTCCGATCCCTGTTGACATGATGATCGATATCGCCATCTCAGAATATCTTGGGATCTTTCTTCGGATCGCTTCGACTCCCAGGGCTGCAAACAGACAGATCCCCATTGCTCCTAAGATCGGATTGATCCCTAATAACAAGCCCAGAGCAACACCTGCCAGAGATGCATGAGAGAGTGCATCTCCGATCATGGACATTCTCTTTAAGACGATCGTGATTCCGATCAATGGTGCGATCACGGCCAGTAAGATTCCTGTAATAAATGCACGCTGCATAAATCCGTATTGTAACATCTCGATCATTCTTCCACGATCCTCCCTTCATCCATTCTTAAAATACGATCACATCCTTTACATTCCTGCAGTCTTCCGTGTGTAATCATAAAAATGGTCGTATTGTATTTTGTATTGATCTCATAGAGCATATCGTACAAGATCTTTGTTGATCTTGCATCTACTCCCGTTGTTGGTTCATCTAAGATCAGAAGTTTCGGATCTCCGATCATTGCTCTTGCGATCATCACTCGCTGCTGCTGTCCACCAGATAATTCACCGATCCGTCTCTTAAGGAATTCTTCCATTCCAAAATCCCTTAGTGTCTCTTTGATCTTATTCTTATGTTTTTTATGTGGCAGATGAAACAAGCCAAGTTCCTGATAAAGTCCTGTGATCATGATCTCTTCTACCGTTGCTGGGAAGCTCTGGTTCTTACTGATCCCATTCTGTGACACGTAACCGATCCGTTTCTTTAATCTTGGATCGTTATTCATCAGGATGATCTCTCCTTCATCTGGTTTCATTTCACCTAAGATCAGACGCATAAGTGTACTTTTTCCGCTTCCATTTTCACCAGTCAGAACAACATATTCGCCTTCATGGATCGTCAGATTGATCTCTTCTAAGACTTCCGTATCACTGTATCCGAATTTTACATGATTTAATTGTATCATCTGTTTTGTGTTTGATTCACTCATTCGCTTAATGCCTCTTTGATCGCAGCGAGATTTTGTTTCATTACGGAAAAATAATCTTCTCCTGCTTTGATTTTTTTGTTACTTAGTCCTTCCAGTGGGTTTAACATCTTTGCATTGGCTCCGGTCTCTTTTGCAATGGTTTTCGCTACTTTCGGACTCACCAGTTCTTCAAAAAAGATTGTTTTTACCTGATGTTCTTTTGCAAAGCGGATTACTTCGCTCATCTGTTTGGGATCTGGTTCATCATCTGCGGATAATCCTTCGATTCCCATCTGTTCTAACCCATATGCGTGACATAGATAGCCAAATGCTTCATGTGCCACAACAAGTTCCTTCTTTGTAAGTTTGGATGTTCCTTCCTTATATAATGTATCTAATTCGTCACATTCTTTTGCGTATCTCTTATAATTTGCTTCGTAATAATCTTTATTCTCTGCATCCACTTTGATCAATGCTTTCTTGATCTTGTTCATCTCATACTTTGCATTCTGTGGATCTAACCAGACATGGGGATCATTCTCACTGTTGTGTTCGTGATCGTGTTCATGTGCATCCTGATCTTTTAGTAACTTGATCCCTTTGGATGCTTCAACGCTTGTAAGTTCTTCCGTATCAAGGCTTTCCAAAACGTCATCTACCCATTGTTCCATGCCGGCTCCATTGTAAATGAAGATGTCTGATTTCTCCATCTCGATCAGATCCTTCGTTGATGGTTCCCAGTCATGAGGTTCTGTTCCTGCTGGTACTAAATTGATCACTTCTACTTTGTCTCCACCGATCTTCTTTGCAAAATCATACATGGTGTAAAAACTTGTTGTAATTCTTATCTTGCCATTCGATTTCTTCTTGCTTGTATTGCCAGTACATCCTGCCATGCAAAAACTCATGGATATGATGCATACCAGAATCATCCAAATCTTTTTTCTCATTCTTCTCTACTCCAATTTCTGCGGTTTCTCTCTGGTATTTATAGCAAATCTTTCTTGGTCGTGTCAAGCGTGATTCACGAATGATCGCTGAAAATAGACGTGCGAAATGCATTCTGTGACCATAATTCATTCCCATAGATGATCCTGTAACATCCAGTATACATCAGGGCTGCGAGCACTACGTCCACCACACTGTGTTGTTTTAAGAACATCGTCGACATGATAATTAATATCGTTAAGACAACACATGCTGTATCGGTGCTTTTCTTATATTTTCTCTGATTCTTCAAAATCGCAACACAGCATGCCAGAGAGTTAAATACATGGATACTTGGAAGTACATTCGTCGGAGTATCCGTGTGATAGATCATCTGTACTGCTTTGATAAAAATGCTGTCTCCAGTAAGAACTGGTCTTAGATCCTGTCCATTCGGAAATACTAATGAGATGATCAAAAACAGGGTCATGCCTGTTCCAAGTGTTATGATCAGCTGATAATATTCTTTCCATTGATTCTTATTAAAAAACATAAAATAAAAAACTGTAACTGCTACAAATAAGAACCATAATAGATATGGTACGATGAAATATTCACAGAATGGTATCTGATCATCTATCGTTGTATGTATGATGTAATGATGCACATCTCGATCTTCAATGTAGGAAAATGTGATCATATAAACTATAAAAAATACTGCAATCATACCAAGATGCCCATTCTTTATGATCTCATTTAATTTTGTTCTCAATTGTGACTCCTTTCTTCAAAATCATTGCCTGTTAGAAAGTGTATACATATAGTAGTACCACGATTTTGTAGAAATTTCAAATCTTTTATCGAAATAGTTGTGGCGGGATCTTCTTAACTAGCACTCCACTTAACACTCCGATGATGATCCCTGCGATCGTTCCTGTGATCAGTAATACTGGTGCATAATAATAAATCTTTGTATTCTCCATTAAGAAAACAGCAACACTGAGCTGCCCGATATTATGCGCTACTCCGCCTCCAACGCTGATTCCAATGGGTGAGAATCCTTCGATCTTCTTTAGAAGTCCCATGATGACCAGACTTAAGATCCCTCCTGCCAGACTGTAGGCGATCGTCATTGGATTTCCAAATAAGAATCCTGCCAGTACAACTCGGATCACTGAGATCTCAAGTGTCCTTGTCCATGTTGTAAAGAATAACAAAACCATGATCACTCCATTGGCAAGTCCTAATTTCACTCCGGGAATTCCAACTGGTACCGGGATCAATACTTCTATATAGGATACAACAAGTGCCAATGTTAAAAACATCGCATCTGTCGCTAATCTTTTTGTTGACATATATTTTATTTCTCCTGTTGTTTACTATCTCATCTGCTGTTTATTGTGTTACCCCGTCTAATTCCTGTTCTTTGCCATCTTCTGATCTGATCTCGATCACTACTTTATGTGGCAGACATACGATCGTTTCTCCTGATTTCTCGATTGCTTTATGATCTGCACAGATTTGGTCTTTACAGTCTGCTTCTTTCATTGTAACTTTTCCATCTTTGATCTGCATGACATTCGTGCCATTTTCCTCTGGAATCTGATAGATCTGATCTTTCTTGATGGATGTTTTGTACACTTCTTTTCCTTCAACTGTCACGATCACTTCTTTTCCGTCTTTTTGTGTCATCTTGATCGCTGCAAAACTGATCAGCGAAATTGCCAGTACTGCTGCGATCAAGATCATATCTTTTTTCTTCATCTTTATACCCTGATTCTTCCCAGTACTTCTCCAATTGGGTCTGTAATGCACAGATCTGCCTGTTTGTCTCTGCTTGTCGCATCACGATTCAGTACTACAAGATATTTTCCTTTAAAATAATCGATCATTCCAGCAGCTGGATAAACAACCAGTGATGTTCCTCCAATGATCAGCATATCTGCCTTGGAAATGGCTCTGACTGCTCCGTTGATCGTCTGAGAATCTAAGCCTTCTTCATATAATACGACATCTGGTTTGATGATCCCCCCACATTCATCACAATATGGGACTCCTTTGGCATTCACGACATAGTTCACATCGAAGAACTTTCCGCATTTCTGGCAATAGTTTCTGTGAACACTGCCGTGCAGTTCAAAGACATTTTTACTTCCTGCTGCCTGATGAAGCCCGTCGATATTTTGTGTAACGATCGCAGACAGTTTTCCTGCCTGTTCCATCTCTGCAAGTTTTAAATGTGCCTTATTTGGTTTTGCATCCAAGAAGATCATCTTATTTTTATAAAAATCATAAAATTCTTCCGTATGCTGTGTATAAAATGTATGGCTTACCATAACCTCGGGTGGATATTTATAAGTCTGGTGATACAAACCATCCGTGCTTCGAAAGTCTGGAATATGACTCTCTGTTGAAACACCTGCACCACCAAAGAATACGATATTATCACTTTCATCGATCATCTGTTGTAATTTTTCAATCTTTTCGTTATCCATGACTTTTCCTCCTTGAAATCTAATTGATCCAAAATCATCTATAAAGTTAGTTGCTTATAACTTATCTTTATATACTTTATCTTTTATTGTACAAGAAAAAAAGGCCTCTTGTAAAGAAGCCTTTTCATTTTTTTAATCATTGCTTTGTTCTTGAATCTTACTGATCTGGTGTAAAGTCTTGAAAACTGCTGCCATATCGTCTTTGATCAGTTTTCTTTGTTGTTCATAAATACTGCGATAGTATTTTGTTCTTGTTGGATCAGGTTCATAAATTTTCTTGATCTTTCTTGTTTTTTCAAATACCTGACTTGGATCTTCCAAATCTCCTACCGCATATGCTGCGATCACTGCATCTGTAAGAACTGCTCCTTGTGCATTTTCTAATGTGGCGCTCTTGCATCCTAACATGTCTGCTTTGATCTGATTCCAGACTTCTGAATTACTTCCACCTTCTGTGATCGTCATAAATTCAAGTGGCACGCCTGCTTTTTTATAAATATCTGTCACACTCATATAATCGTAACCGATCGCTTCTAAAACTGCACGCCACTGTACTCCCTGATCTGTGTCCATTGTCATATTCAGGAAACAGGCACTTGCATTGGATGTTTCTCCAAATCCTCCTGTTAAATATGGAAGGAACAGGACTCCTTTGGATCCGCATGGTACATTTTGTGCTTTCTCATTTAATTCATCAAAATATGCCCCATTTCCTGCTTCGTTACATACATTGTCTCGATACCAACGAAGTGCTAATCCACCGGTTCTTATAAATCCCCAATAAAAGTATGTATTTTCTAAAGTTCCGCTGTTAAAGATCAGTTCATTTTCTGGTTTGCTTAATTCTTCATTGATCCCATCGGTTGCGATACAAAACATCGCACATGTTCCTGCTACGTCGGCTGCCTGATCTGGTTTGATCACTCCGCATCCGATCATAGACTGCATTGTATCTCCGGCTCCCGCACAGATTGGGATTCCTGGTTTCAATCCGGTTTCTTTTGCAAATGTCTCTGATAATGTTCCAATGATGTCCCATGGTTTTTGAATCTTTGGCATCATTTCCATTGGAATTCCAAGGATCTCTAATTGTTCTTTGGACCATTTTTTCTCTGTTACACGGTATCCTAGTCCCCATCCAGACATCGTTCCCCAGTCGATAAATGCATCTTCTGCGGACAGTCCTGCAAGATTGGCCAGGATATATGGTGCATTGTGCATGAATTTTCTGCCTTTTTCTTTAAATCCCTCACAATTGTTCATCATCCAACGTGCAAACATCGCTGGAAACATGCAGTTTGGCTGGGGATTCCCAGTCTCTTTCGCCCAGATCTCATAATGATGGGATGCTAGTTCCTCAACATCTTCTTTTGTTCTGGAATCCAGATAATTGATGTAAGGTGTGATCGCATGGCAATCCTTATCAACACCGACAATCCCGCAGATGATCCCATCTCCAAAAATAGAGCGGATGTTGTCTGGATCCAGATTCTTTTCTTTCATCTTTGTAACGCAGTTTCTGATCCCTGTAACCGTTGCATGAAGATACTGGTCTGCGTCCATTTCCACCCATCCCGGATGTGGATAATTTAAGATTGTTGCATTGGTATCCTGCACGATCAGGTTCATATCAATATCATAAACTGCTGTTTTTACACTTTGTGTTCCTGCGTCAAATCCTAAATAATATTGTTCCATACTAACTTCCTGCTTTAATTTCTGATTCTTTTTATGCTTCTACTTCTTTGATCAGCTGTACCATTTCGATTGCAGATAATGCACAGTCATATCCTTTGTTTCCTGCTTTTGTTCCAGCACGTTCAATCGCCTGCTCGATATTTTCTGTTGTAACAACTCCGAATAAGACTGGAATTCCTGTATTTAATGATACCTGTGCAATTCCTTTTGATACTTCGTTACATACATAATCATAATGGCTTGTTGCTCCACGGATCACTGTTCCAAGACAGATCACTGCATCGTATTTTTTGCTTTTTGCCATCTTGTCTGCGATCAGTGGAATCTCAAAAGCTCCTGGTACCCATGCGATATCGATATCTTCCTCTTTCACATCATGTCTTTTCAATCCGTCTAAAGCTCCGGATACTAATTTGGATACGATAAATTCATTAAATCTGGCTGCTACGATTCCTACTTTTAATCCGCTTGCTACTAATTTACCTTCTAATACTCTCATTTTAATTACTCCTTTTTTCTTCGTTAATTTCGTTAATCTTAAGGTCCCTGGGGCCTTAATTTTTTTAATTTTTCTGTTAATTTAAACTTCGTATGTTGTCATGTGTCCCATTTTCTTTTGCTTTGTCTGCATATAATATTTATCAAATGGATTGATCGGCATCTGGATTGGTACTCGTTCTACGATCTCGAGTCCATATTCATTTAATCCGTCAATTTTGGTTGGATTGTTTGTCATCAGTCGCAGTTTTTTGATTCCTAGATCCTGTAAGATCATGGCTCCTGCACTGTAATCTCGTTCATCATCTTTAAATCCAAGAGCTAAGTTGGCCTCGACTGTATCCATTCCCTGTTCCTGTAATACATAAGCTTTCAGTTTATTGATCAATCCGATTCCTCGTCCTTCTTGACGCATATATAAGAAAACCCCTCGTCCTTCTTTCTCAATCTGACGCATTGCACGGCTTCGCTGTTCTCCACAATCACAGCGTAGAGATCCAAAAGTATCCCCAGTCAGGCACTCAGAATGCACACGGCATAAAACTGGTTCTCCGTCTGCGATATCTCCTTTGACCAGTGCTACATGATGTTCCCCACTTCTCTGGTCTACATACCCATGTGCCTCAAATGTTCCATATTTTGTTGGAAGCTGTGCAATCACTTCGCATACTACATCGCTCATCTTGTCTTTTCCCTCCTCGTTTTTTATTAAAATCCAGCATTTCTTAACATTTCCATTGTTAAGGTGCTGTTTGTATGTTTGTCGTTTGTTTCCTGCTGATCAAAATGCAGCAGTTTATCTATATATTTCCCAACCATGTCATTCTCCAGATTAATCTTATCTCCTGGTTTTTTATATCCAAAATTGGTATTTTTTATGGTATGTGGGATCATGGATACGGAAATGGTATCATCACTTAACTTAGCGATCGTCAGGCTGATCCCATCGAGTGCGATCGATCCTTTTTCAATACAGTATTTCATGATATTTGCTGAGGCTTTGATCGTAAACCATACAGCATTATCATCTTGTTTTACGCTAACAAGTTCCCCTGTATCGTCCACATGGCCTGCTACCATATGACCTCCGAACCTTCCATTGGCTGCCATCGCACGCTCTAGGTTGACGACAGATCCCTTTTTTAAACTTCCCAGACTGCTTCGGTTGAATGTCTCATTCATCACATCTGCCTGAAATGTATTGCCGCTAATGTGAGTCGCTGTCAGGCAGACACCATTGACTGCTACGCTGTCTCCCAATTTAAGATCTTCAAAAATAACATTTGCTTTGATCGTAAGGACTGCTGCTTTGCTTCCTCGCTTCAGGGATATGACTGTTCCTAATTCTTCTACGATTCCGGTAAACATGATCTCACCTTCCCTTCCAGTAATATGTCATTTCCAAGTGGTGTTGCCTTTAATTCATCAAATACCAAAGCTTCTTGGATCTTTTCGATCCCTTTACCTTCTACAGGTGTTTTAGCCTTTTCTCCTCCAAATAATTTTGGAGCAATATAGGCGTAAACTTTGTGAACACAGTCGTTTTTGATCAAGGATTCATTCAAGATTCCACCACCCTCAACTAAAACACTGTCAATTTCCATATTTCTTAACTGTTTTAGAACTTCTTTAACATCGACCTTTCCATCTTGCTCTGATGTTTTTAAGATCTTGCATCCTTTTTGTTCTAATTTTGCTATTTTTTCCTGATCCTTACTTATGGTAGCAATGATCGTTGGGATTTCTCTGGCTGTTTTTACGATGTTTGATCCTTCCGAAATCCTTAAGTTTGAATCACATATCACACGGATTGGATTATTTCCATGTTCGATCCGTGCATTTAACATAGGATCATCTGCTAAAACCGTACCGATCCCTGCCATGATCGCTGCATACTGATGGCGTAATGTATGTACATGTCTTCTGGCTTCTTCTCCTGTGATCCACTTGGATTCACCAGTTGCCGTTGCGATCTTTCCATCCAATGTCATTGCGTATTTTAGTGCTGTATATGGAATATCATTCTGAATATAGTGAAAAAATATATCGTTTAACTGTCTGCATTCTTCTTCAAGAATTCCTGTCTCAGTTTCTATTCCATGATCATTCAGGATTTTGATCCCGCCCCCTGCCACTTTCGGATTGGGATCTAAATTCCCGACATATACTTTCTTGATCCCTGCTTCGATCAATGCTTCCGTACATGGTGGTGTCTTTCCATAATGGCAGCATGGCTCCAATGTCACATAAATCTCAGCTCCCTTAGGATCTTCTATGCAGTTTTTTAAAGCATTTCGCTCTGCATGTAATCCGCCGATCTTCTCATGATATCCTTCTCCAATAATCCTTTGATCTTTTACGATCACTGCTCCTACTAAGGGATTTGGATTGGTATATCCACAGCCTTTCTTGGCAAGTTCGATCGCACGCCGCATATATTCTTCTTTCAAATATTTTTCTCCCTTCCCTTCAGGTTCTTTAATTTTGGGAGATTGGATTTTGGTTGGTATTGAAATCGGAAATATAAAAAGGAGTTCCTGATCTTTGTTCTAATTCTTCAGGAACTCCTTTTTGATATCTTGATATTTCTTTTAATTGAAATAAAAAAATCCTGGAATTATAAAAATCCCAGGACATGATGATCAATATCACTTCTCAAATCTTCTTCCTTCCAGACTATACTGTCGGCCTTGGAATCTCACCAAGTCATGCCATATAAGGCTCGCGGGCTATAACCGCCGGTAGGGACTTGCACCCTGCCCTGAAGACGTTATGTAATTTACTTATAGAATAGCACTCGCTAACTGTTGTGTCAAGTGAATTTTCTATCACTTCAGCATAGCGTTTTTTACATTCTCTTTCGCATAAATACTACAAGTAAAGCAAAAATCACGACTGCAACTGCTCCGATCGCAATCCCTGTTGTGTGTTTTTTCTTTGTTTCTTTCTGCTCTTTTTTCTTTTTTTCCTCTTTTTGTTGTTTCTGTTCTTTTGTTTCTGTTGTCACTTTGGTCGTTGTTGTTTCTGTTGTTCCTTGTGTTGTTGATTCTTTTGCAGATGTTGTACTGTTGTTTGTCTGTTCTGTAGATGAATCTTCTTGTTTTGTTGTACTATTTTTATTGGTATTTTTAGATTGTTTATCTTTTTTTGTTTCTGTCTTCACAGTTGAATTTTTCTTTTCTTCTATATCATTTTTCTGGTTCTTTCCCATATATGCATCTGCTTCTGGAACATCAATCTTTCCATCCATATAATCCTGATATGCCTGTTCTGCCCCTGCTCTTGTTGGTGGATAACCATGCGAAGACAGCCATGATTTCGCCTGCTGCTTTTCTTCATCTGTATATGCATAAGTCGCCACCGGACGGCTTGTGATCATTACTGCTCCCAGAATCAGCATTAAAACTAATAATAACCTTTTCATTTGATACTCCCTCTTTCATTTTGAAACTGTTTGATTAATCTTGTATATTATAGCATAATTTAGTAAGAATTCTATAGATTATTCGTTTTTATACAATTCTGATTTGAATGTAGTGTTAGTCATGTATGAGTCAGAAAGAAGATAAGAAGAACTATTTATAAGGATCCAAGGTGACACTCCGCATTTTTGAAAGCGTTTTTTACAAATCGCCGATCCGCGCCTGTTCCTTTGATAACTCCCTGGCTGCGAGCCAAAATGCCCGCAGCTACGGTCAGACAATCAACCACAGGGCGCTGCGAATTTGTAAAAAACGCATTCAAAAAGTGCTCATGTTGTCACCTTGGATCCTTATAAATAGTTCTTCTTATCTTCTTTCTAACTCATACAACAAAACACTATTCAAACCTCTACACAATGTGTATATTTTACTGTATTGGCGATAATAGTATCTGTCTGCCACTGTCAAAATAAAAAACGATAATGTTTAGCATACATCCACCCACTTAAGTTTTTCAATCTTGTAATTGTCCACACTTTAGACTTCTGGTATATGATAAAAAATAAAGAAGCAACCGACAGCGCAGCATTGGAATTTTGCCATATTTTGAATAAATTCGCAGCCCAATTGGACGAATGTCTGAGCTTCAAAGGCTTTTGTCTGAAACAAAGCTTCAGAGCGAGTTTTCGTAGGAAATTGGGCGGATCAGCGATTTGTTCAAAATATGAGCAAAATTTCACCGCTGCACTGTCGGTTGCTTCTTTATTTTTTATCATATACTCAAAATCTACAGTTGGCCAACTACAACTTAAAACTTCTCTACTTCATCCAAGTATATACAATTTGGAATCCCACCATCTTTCACTTTCTGGATCAGTTCTTCTTGATCCATCCACATAACCTCTTCGACTTCTTCTTTCTGTAGTTTAAGTTTTCTAATATCCACTGTTTCTTCATACATATAAACCGTGCTGATCTCATGATTCTTAAATTCTCTTCCGTAAAAGTTTCCATTCATGCTTCCTTCATGCATACATATTTTTTTAAGTTGTTCTGGTTCTGCTTTGATCCCTAGTTCTTCTTCTAGTTCTCTTAATGCGGTTTCTAACGGTTCATCACCTGCGCTGATATGACCTGCGGATGAGATGTCGTAGCAGCCTGGGAAGGAATCTTTTTGTTTGCTTCGTTTTTGGAGTAACAGGTCATACCCTTTTTCTGTTTTTCTTCTGATCCAGATATGAACGGTTCCATGTATGTCTCCATCTTCATGGACTAAGGATCGTTCTTTGATCCTGCCTGTTTTGTTTCCATTTTCATCTAGAATGTCAAAGAATTCTAAAGGTTTTCCATCGAGTACAGCTGCTGTTAAATCTCCTTCTTCATATACTAATTTTAAAGAAAAAAATGGGATTCTTTCTTGCATATAGCGTAAAAATAAACGGTCACCTTCCCATAGATCAAGATCTAGTATCTTTTCTTTTTCTACCCATTCAAGAACTCCTTCGTCACATTCTTTGATCTTTCCCTTAAATTCTTCAATATGGTATAAACACATGTATTCCCATGCTTCTTTATCAGTTTCCATGTCGGATAAAAATGTGACGATTCCACAAAAACGGTATTTTGTTGGTGTCAGACCTGTTTCTTCCATGACTTCACGGAACATGCAATCTTCTGGACTTTCTCCATGTTCAAAATGTCCGCCGACTCCAATCCATTTATCTTTGTTGATGTCGTGTTCTTTTTTGATACGATGCAGCATCAAGTATTTGTTATCTTTTTCTATATAACATAATGTTGTCATTCCCATTTTTATTTTTTCTCCTTGTGTATATCGTAATGTAAATATTCTTAAAAAGATGTTATATCGCAAAATTTCTCAAAATATGTCTAAAAATCATAAATTCATCATTTTTTAGACACATTTCTTTCACATTTTCTGCGTATACTAAAACCATAGCAAGTAACAAACTTACTTAGCTAAAACTTTTTTTCATACTTTTTCATAATGCCGGAGACTCTCCTCGTCTCCGGTTTTCCTCATTTTATAAGTTTTTTTATTCTTTTTCTTACTTGTTCCCATTCTGTTGTTGTTAAATATTGCGGTTTTTGTATTTGTAATAATTTATCTATTGATAATTTCAACTTTTTCTGAGCTTCATATGCTGCCTCGAATAATGTTTTTCCTTCCCACGTCTGGGATAATAATATTTCTTCTTCATCAAATGCATGGTCGTGATCCATCAGTGGGTACATTTTTTGCAGTTTATTTTCATCAATATCAAAATAAAAGCCCCAATTACCAACATGACGATCACTGTTATTTAAAATATAATCTGCAATCTGCATTTCATAGTAAGCCTTCGAATCCCTTTTCTTTGCTTCTTTGTATTCATCTTCATAATCCTGATTCGCACAATATACCGCAAATTCTTCGAATGGAATGATTCCTTGTTTCTTATTTGTGAGCAGTTTTGATCTTACGATCACTTCCCCTGCATCTTCTATTTTTTGAATTCGTTCTTTTGATAAATAGTCTTTTAAATGCTCTGCTTTTTCATATTGCACATGCTGAATTCCCAGAACGTCTAAAATCTCGCTTGCTGGCAGCTCTTTTCTTCCAACTTTATATAAATAAATTCCATCATCCTCTCTGATCCAGCATTTTGCTGACACTCCCTGTGCCGTCAATTCCGGTGTGTGGAATTTATCTTTGGATAACCGATGAGTTTTCCCTGTCAATGCAGTATCTGCATAAAACGGATCCATATCATGATCATAAAGATTATCTTTGTCCCATGCTGTATCTTCTTCTCTTTCTTTTACCCAATAACAATCGGACAAATTCATGCCATGGCAGATTCTTGCGATGGTCAATGGATTCTGTGGAATCCCTGCGTTATTTAAAATTGTTTTTGCATTTGTTCTTCCGATGGACAGGGGTCTGATCGCCAGCCAGTTAAAGAAAAAATCTTCATAGGTAAGATCTTCTTTTTGCAACGAAAATGGAAGTAATTTTTCTTCATAGATCGTGATACTTCCATCCTTGTTGGTTTCTAATACTTTCGTATCTTTCATCATTAAGATCATCTGTCATGCCTCCTTTTTCATTCATTATAACAAAAAGTATCTATTTCTACACCAAAAAAGAGGGTCTCCCCTCTTCTTTTCTTCTTTGTTCTAGCGGTCTTCCATCTCCACGTATTCTTTTTCTTCTTGTACACTTTGGTATGCTGGACGGATGATCTTATCCACATTAGTTAATTCTTCAAGACGATGTGCACTCCATCCAACGATTCTTGCCATTGCAAAGATCGGTGTGAACAATTCTAGTGGAATATCCAACATACTGTACACAAATCCACTATAGAAATCAACATTTGCACTGACTCCTTTGTAGATCTTTCGTTCGTCTGCAATGACTTTTGGTGCCAATGTTTCGATCATAGAATAGAGTTCAAAGTCTTTTTCTCTTCCTTTGGCAAGTGCCAGCTTCTTTACAAAAGCTTTAAAGATCTGGGCTCGTGGATCGGAAATGCTGTAGACCGCATGTCCCATTCCATAGATCAGCCCTTTTTTGTCAAATGCTTCTTTATGCAGTAGTTTTCTTAAATATTCTTCTACCTGTTCTTCATCACTAAGATTATCGACATTCTTTCTTAAATCCTTCATCATCTCTACAACTTTGATGTTCGCACCACCATGTTTTGGTCCTTTCAATGAGGAAAGTGCAGCTGCGATCACGGAATATGTGTCAGATCCGGAAGATGTCACGACATGCGTTGTAAATGTCGAATTATTCCCACCACCATGTTCCATATGGAGAACCAATGCGATATCTAACACCTTGGCTTCTAACTCTGTATAAGATTTATCTGGACGCAGCATCCTTAAAATATTTTCTGCCATAGAGCAATTAGGATCTGGACGATGAATATATAAACTGTCATCATTTACATAATGGTTATATCCATGGTATCCGTAAACTGCCATCATTGGAAGTACGCTGATCAACATCAAACATTGTCTTAAAACATTCTCCATAGAAATGTCAGATGCATTCTCATCATAGGATGCCAGAGTTAAAATGCTCTTTGTTAAAGTATTCATAATATCTTTTGATGGTGCTTTCAAAATGACATCTCTTGTAAAATTCTTTGGAAGTGTCATACTCTGTGCCAGTACTTCTCTAAATTCTTTTAATTGCTTATCATCTGGAAGTTTTCCAAACAGCAAGAGATAGGTGATCTCTTCAAATCCAAAATCGCCTCGTTTCATAAATCCTTCAACTAATTCATATATATTATATCCTCTATAAAATAACTTTCCTTCGCAAGGCACTTTCTCTCCATCGATCATCTCACTGGACTGGATGCAGGAGATATTGGTAAGACCTGCAAGAACTCCGACTCCGTTGACATCCCTAAGTCCTCTTTTGACTCCTAGTTCTTTGTACAGGTCCTTCTCTATCTCACAGTTATCCCTGCAAACCTTTGCCTGACGTGTCAAAAAATCCTGCATTTGTGTTGTTTCACTCATTGTGTTACCTCCTTTGATCAAGGTCATTTTATAGTGTTATCTTTATTTTATCTTTTTATTTGATTTTTGTCAAATATTGATTTTTGTTGATTGTTGATTTTTATTCATAAAGTGGTATACTTAAGATTATAAAAATATCGAAAGAGAGGGATTTACATTGAATGATGTTTCTGCACTTTTTGAAATTTTTCCAATCTGTCAGAAATTTCTTTTAAATACGATTGACATATCTTCCATGCCTCTTACCAAGACACAGATTTTGATCTTATTTGCATTATCTGGGGGACGTTCCTTGAATATGTCTCAGTTATCTTCTTATCTTGCATCTTCCAAGGAACAAGCCACGAGAGCCGTTTCTCCGTTAGTGAAAGAGGAATATGTAACACGATTTCGAAGTGATGAAAATCGAAAGATGGTATATGTCAAGCTGACAGATAAGGGCAACCATCTGATCTTAGAAGAAAAAAGAATGGTCAAAGAATATCTTTCCAAGCGTTTTGATTCTTTATCAAAGGAAGATCAGCAATTATTTCATCAGTCATTGTCCAATATTTTAACGATCTTAAAGAAAATGGAGTAAGTATTTTAGGAGGTATTTTTGTATGAAAGCAGACTTACATTGTCATACTGTCTTATCGGATGGTGCTATGCGTGTTGACCAGATCATTCCTTATGCGAAACGTATTGGTCTTGATCATATTGCAATCTCTGACCACGAATCCACACACTCTATTCCAGAAGCTGTAAAACTTGGGAAAGAACTTGGTGTTCATGCGATTCCTGCTGTCGAGGCAAATGCATGGCACGAGGAAACACAGACAAATGTCCATATTTTATGTTATTATCCGATCGATACTGACCGGCTTCAGAATTATTTAAGCAAAGACTTAAAAAAATTATCTGATGCTGTCATAAAATCTTATCAGTCATTGATGGATGAATATCCGATCACTATGGAACAGCTTTATGAGGTGTCAAAAGAAAGTACTGGTGTTTACTATACTCATATCATGCAGGTTCTTTCTATGATGGGATATACTGGAACTCCGATCGGTAAATTACATAATGAGTTATTTCGTGCCGGAGGTCCACATAAATTTCCATACCGTTATATGGATGCAAAAACAGTCACTGATCTTCTCCATTCTTGTGGCGGTGTCGTTGTTCTTGCACATCCAGGGCAATATAAAGCTGAGCATGTGATGGAAATGATGATTGAAGAGCATATGCTCGATGGAATTGAATTAAATCATCCACGAAATGATGAAAAAACGAGAGATCATATCACTTCTCTTTGTAAGGAGCATGATCTTTTCATGACCGGTGGAACTGATTTTCATGGTTTGTATACAAAGACACCTTATCCTCTGGGAAGCTTTTTATGCCCTGAGGAGGGACTGGAAAGACTGATGCTTGCTGGAGAACAGGCTAATAAAGTTTTTTATGAAAATCATCCAAAATTCAAAAAATAAAATAACATCTTAACAAATAAAATCCCTGATAGCTTTCTAAACTATCAGGGATTTTATTTGTTAGATATTTTTATTTATTCAGAATACTCTTCGCAACACTTAATCCATTCGCAGATGCCTGCTGTAATCCTCTTGTTACAGAAGCTCCGTCACCGATCGCACGAAGTCCTTTGATATTTGTTTCAAAGTCTTTGTTTGTTAAGATCTTATTAGAATAGAATTTCACTTCTACACCGTAAAGAAGTGTCTCATCACTTGCCATACCTGGTGTTACTTCATCTAATGCATAGATCATTTCTTCGATATCTTTCATGATTCGATATGGGAATACGAGTGAAAGATCTCCTGGAACAGCATCTTTTAATGTTGGTGTAATATTATTTCTTACCAGACGTTCTTCGGTTGTTCTTCTTCCTCTCACAAAATCTCCAAATCTCTGTACTAAGATCTTACCATCACAAAGCATATTGCTTAACTGTGCGATATGTTTTCCATATTGAATCGGCTCTTTAAATGGTTTTGTAAAGTTCTTAGATACTAATAATGCAAAGTTTGTATTGTTTGTCTTGTATTCATCTGCTTTGTATGCATGACCATTTACCACTGCCAGACCATTTTCATAATATTCTGTTGCTACTTCCCCCGATGGATTGCTGCAGAATACGCGGACTTTATCATCGAATGTTGGCGTGTAATAAACAAGTTTTGCTTCATAAAGACTCTTATTTAATTCTTCCATGATCTCGTCTCGAACTTCTACACGGACTCCGACATCAACGGTTCCTACCTGTGTTTCAATGTCGTATTTTCTGCAGATTCCGCTTAGCCATTCAGATCCTTCTCGTCCTACGGCTGCTACGATCTCATCAGCTGTATATGTCTCACCTTTGTCTGTGACAACACCCTTTGCAACCCCATCTTCAATGATGATATCTTTGACCATGGTATCAAAGATCATATCAACACCTTCATTTAATAAATGTTCCTGAAGTCTTGAGTAGATCTTGTACCCTTCTTCTGTTCCCAAATGTCTGATCGGACATTCGATCAGCTTCAAGTTTGCCTGAATTGCTTTCTTACGGATGCTTGCAATCTCTTCCGCTTCATCAATTCCGTATACTTTCTCATCAGCTCCGAATTTTAAATAAATGTCATCAGATTCTTTTAATAATTCGATCGTTCTGTCATATCCTAATATCTCTGGAAGGTTCCCTCCTACATCTGGAGATAAAGATAATTTACCGTCAGAAAATGCTCCAGCTCCGGCAAATCCTGTTGTGATAGAGCATGGTTTACATCCAACACATACCTTTGTATTTCGTTTTGGACAGGCTCTTCTTTCGATCCTTCGTCCCTTTTCGATCATAAGAACTTTCATATCCGACTTATTTCTCTTTAATTCATAAGCACAAAATATAGCAGAAGGTCCTGCTCCGATCATAATAACATCATACTGATCACTCATAGTCATTTCTCCTTTTCCATGATGATACGTTGCATACCACCATATTTTGACATTCGTCTTGCTTCCCTGTAACCTGCTTCGATAAAGTTTGTCCGGCTGTAGATATTATCCGGATGAACGGTTCCAAGGAAGTATTCATATATCGTGTCTTCTAATTGTTTCTCTGCCTCTTTGAATAATCTTCTCTGAAGCCCCAAACCTCTTGCTTTACTTGTCACAACTGCGTAATCCATATGTGCAACTTTGTGTATCTTATGATCGTCATAATTCAGATCATATCCAAGATTATGTTTTGACTCTCCCGGAAGATCGACAATAAAAAAGCCCAAGATCTCATTGTTACTTGATAAAGCCTTCAATGTAAATCCCCGGTCGCTTATGTGTTCTTCTATATATTGTCTGTTATCTGGCAGAAACCAATCGGAAACCTTCACAGTATCCACTGCTTCTTGCATCAATTGCATGATCATATCGACATCTGTCTGCTCTGCTCTCTTGATCGTTATATGTTTCATATACTTCCTTACCTATTATTCTCTTGGTTACATATTATTATAGCATGATTTTCACTTTTTTTGCAAAAATTATTTCAATAAGGTATACTGTTTTTATAGTTTTTAAGGACTTTTCCTTATACACATTATTTAGAAAAGGAATGTATATATGATCAATCGTTTATGTAAAAGGTTAAATCAAAATATCAAAGTACGTCAGTCTTTAAGTTCCCTGCGTCAGGAGATCAAGGATTCTTCTAAAAGAGAACTTTTGTTGTCTTGGATCCATGATGGTGATCTGGACTTATCTGTATTTTTAGAAAATGAAGATGCAAAAACAAGAAAAAATGCTGCTCTTTTGATCGGTGATCTGGCACTTTCTTCTGAAAGTGATGCTGTATTTCATGCTTATCAGACAGAAGATACACGTTTTGTAAAAGAGGCTTATTTAACTGCTTTAAAATCTTTAAATGCGGCTCCTTATGTGGACGTTTTCCGAAAGCGTTATGAGGAGTTATCTCTTTATGAAGCTTCTGACGATGAGAAAAAGCATGTGGAACATGAACTTCATGCACTTTCTGAACTGATCAATACGATCGAACCATTTAAGAAGCATAGATTTTTAGGCGGCCGCCAGACATTTCATTGTATTTTCCGCACTAACCCATTACACCCGGAAATTACGGCTGCCTTGATGGAAGAATCTTCAGCTGCTTCTTCAAAAATGGGTGTGCGTGTAAAGACAAATCATCTGAATCGTTTATTACCGATCCGCACATACAATGAATTGTTATTTCAGATTCCAGGCATGGTTTCATGTAAACCTGATGCTGATGTTGCTGCATCTGTGATCGCTGGTTCAAATTTAATGGCATTATTAGAAAATACTCATGAAGGGGATTTCCCTTTTTATTTCCGAATCGGAGTGAAAAGCCGTATGGCACTTTCTGAACGTTCCAAATTTGCAAAGAAAGTGGCTTCGAAATTAGAAGAACTGACAGAACATAAATTAAGAAATTCTACGTCTCATTATGAATTTGAGATCCGTATGATCGAAGGTAAATCTGGGGATTATTATTTATTAGTGAAATTAAATACGATCGTTGATCGTCGTTTTAGTTACCGCGAGGAGTTCATTCCAACAAGTATCAAACCAGTCAATGCTGCTTTACTTGTGGAACTTGCCAAAGATTACATGATCCCGGATGCGCAGATTCTTGATCCTTTCTGTGGAGTTGGTACGATGCTGATCGAGCGTCAGAAGGTTGTAAAAGGGAATACTTCTTATGGTATCGATCATTCTCCAGAAGCCATTGAGAAAGCGATCTATAACACAAATCTTGCAGACCAGATCGTTCATTATATCAATAAGGATTGTTTTACATTTACCCATGACTATCCTTTTGATGAAATCTTTACGGAGATGCCTTATGCGACTGGCCAGAAGACAGAAGCGGAGATTCGTGAGGTTTATGAGAAGTTCTTTCCATTTGCCAAAAGAGTTCTTGGACCTGAAGGAACAATCATTATGTATACAAGAAACCGTGAATATGTAAAACAGTTCGCTGTAAAATCCAATTTTAGAATTCTGAAAGAGATCAAGATCACACAGCGGCCGGAAAGTTATCTTATGATCTTAAAATAGGTTTTTTTAGGAAATTTATAATACAAGAACCATTCTGTAACATCATTTATACGGAATGGTTCTTCTTATTTTAGATCGTCTTATATTTATTTATGAAATTTTTGATTCTTCGTTTTCCCTCTTCCATATCTTTTGAAAATGCTAGTGCGTGTCCTGCTCCTGAAACAATATAGAGTTCTTTCTTTGCTACACAGGCTTCATAATTTTTGATCGTCATCCACATCGGAACGTAATCGTCTGCATCTCCATGGATAAACAACACTGGAATCTTGTTTCGTTTCATGATTTCTGGGATGCTGACTTCTTTCAATCCAAATCCTGCTACTACTTCACTGATCAAATCTACCATGTACATTAATGGAAATGGTGGAAGATGAAATCTTTCTTTGGCTACGTGTTTGATGATATCCCATGGAGAAGTGAATCCGCAGTCAGCAATAATTCCTTTTACATTGTCTGGAAGGTCCAGACCTGCTGCCATTAAGGTTGTAGCACACCCCATAGAAATTCCACATAGAAAAATATCTTTGTTCTTGGCTGCCAGATGCCGATTGGTATACAAAATCCATCGTTTGAGATCATGGCGTTCTTTCACTCCATAAGTAATATAGCGTCCTTCGCTTTTTCCGTGGCTTCTCTGCCATGGAAGAAGAATGCTGTATCCAAGATTCCATAGAAATCGGACTTCCGGTACGAATTCGATATCGTTTGTTGAATGGTAACCGTGCATGCAGATAATAGTTCCTTTGGCATTTTCTCTTGGGATGTAGGCTGCCCGTAGTGTTAGTCCGTCTTTTGATCTGATTTCTTTTAATTCTTGTTCTTGGTGTTCTTTTAGCCATTCTTGTTCTTTTAAAACGTAATCAAGATATGGTTTCCATTTTTCTTTTTTACGGACATCTGGCTGTTTTTTTCTTCGACAGATCGCATAATCGAAGACAGTAAATGCAGATGCACTGACAATAGTTCCTGTGATCGCTGTTGCGGTTAATAGTTTTTGTTTGTTGTTCATATTTGGATCCTCATTTTACTGTTCACTGTTTTATTCTGTGATATCTAAGGTTGTTTCCCCTGTGATTTTGATTCCATGTTCTTTTAATAATCTAGCTGTGATTCCGTCCCCATTGATCAGCGTGCCTGTAAATGTTCCATCATAGACTTTGCCACAGCCACAAGATGGACTTTTTTCTTTTAGGATCGCTGTGTGACAGTTATATAACTTTGCAATTTTTAGTGTCTCTTCAGCACCTTTTTGGTATTGTTTTGTAACATCTTTGCCATCTTTTGCGATAACTTTGTTTTGATGTATTTCTGCCGGGATTCTTGGTGTTGGCAGTCCTCCCATGATCTCTGGACAGACTGGAATTAGTTCATGGTCTTTTAGTAATTCTATGATTTTATCATTTTTGTTGTTTTTTCCGTTATATTTGCAATCGATTCCTAACAGGCAGGCACTAACTAATATTTTCATTATTTTTCCTTTCTTCTACAGTGCTAATTCAAATCCATAGCAGCTTTTCTCGAATCCGTAATGTTCATAAAATCCATGAGCTTGTACTCTTGGCAGTCCGGAGTCTAAAGTGATTGCTTTACATCCTCGTTCTTTTGCCAATTTCTTTGCATGATCTAATAATTTTACACCATATCCTTTACCTCGGTCTTCTTCGTTTGTGATCAAACTTGATACATAGCAGGTAAGCCCTGACATCCAGAAGGTCTGAAAATAATCTCCATGGCAGAATCCATGAAAAGTTCCATCGTCTTCTATTGCAAAAAATGCAAAACTGTTTTCGTCTTGTAGTACTTTTTCGTAGACTTCTTTGGTTGTTTCATAGTCGTAGGTGTTGTAGTCCCAGAGTTTTTTGATGTATTCATAGGCTGTGTCGAAATCTTTGATTGTTGCATTTTTGATCTTCATGTTGGTGTCCTCCTTTGATGTCTGTTTTTTATTATTGTAGCATGTAAAATTTTTCTGGTAAACAAAAAGACAGGAAGCTGACCTTCTTTGGTCTGTTTCCTGTCTTTTTTTTAATCTTATGATCTCTAATTAATCTCTAACCTTAATATGCACTTCACGAAGCTGCTGTTCTGTAATCTCGTTTGGTGCTCCGCACATCAGATCCTGTGCTGTTCCGCTCATTGGGAAAGCGATGATCTCTCGGATGTTTTCTTCGTTGCGAAGTAACATGATCATACGGTCTACTCCTGGTGCCATTCCTGCATGTGGTGGTGCACCGAACTGGAATGCATTGTATAATGCTCCGAATTTGTCTTTTAATGTTTCTTTGTCATATCCTGCGATATCGAATGCTTTTTCCATGATCTCCATGTCGTGGTTACGTACGGCTCCGGATGATAATTCTACTCCATTACATACGATATCATACTGGTATGCTAAGATATCTAATGGATCTTTTTCATTTAATGCTTCTAATCCACCCTGTGGCATAGAGAATGGGTTATGTGTAAATCCTAATTTACCTGTTTCTTCATCGATTTCATACATTGGGAAATCATTGATGTAGCAGAAACGGTATGCGTCTTTTTCTAACAGGTCTAATCTGCTTCCTAATTCATTACGGATCTGTCCTGCGTAGATGCAAGCAGCTTTTTCTGGTGCTGCGATGAAGAAGATTGTATCTCCTTCCTGTAATCCAGCCATTTCAGCTAATTCCATCTTCATATCATCTGGAATAAATTTATCGATCGGTCCTTTGTATTTCAGTTCTTCTTTGACTTCTAAGTATCCAAGTCCACCCATACCGATTGACTGTGCGAATTTTAACAGTTTTTCATGCTGTCCTTTGGAAAGTTTTGCATGAACATTGATCGCACGTACTGTCTGTCCATGGAATGGTTTGAATGTACATCTCTGGAAGAAATCTGTCACGTCGATGATTCTTAATGGGTTACGAAGGTCTGGTTTGTCACTACCAAACTGCAGCATTGCTTCTTTGTAGCTGAAGATTGGGTATGGCGCTTCTGTGATCACACTTCCTTCTGGTGCAAATTTCTTAAATGTCTCTGTTAATACTTCTTCTCCGATCTTGAAGACATCTTCCTGTGTTGCAAATGCCATCTCGAAGTCTAACTGATAGAATTCTCCTGGAGAACGGTCTGCACGAGCATCTTCATCTCTGAAGCATGGTGCGATCTGATAGTATTTGTCGATTCCAGATACCATCAGTAACTGTTTATACTGCTGTGGTGCCTGTGGTAATGCGTAAAATTTACCTTTGTATTTTCTTGAAGGTACTACGTAATCACGAGCTCCTTCTGGTGATGATGCACAAAGGATCGGTGTCTGAACTTCTACGAATCCCATGTCTTCCATCTTTTCTCTTAAGAAACGGATGACTTTGGAACGGAATAAAATGTTATCTTTTACCTTTCTGTTTCTCATATCAAGGTAACGATATTTTAAACGAACATCTTCACGGATTTCTTTACTTGTTGCGATCTCGAATGGAAGATCTCTGTATACTTTTCCTAAGATATCGATCTTGTGTGCTTCTAATTCAATCGTTCCTGTAGGAATCTTAGGGTTAAATGTTTCTTCGTCTCTGTGCTGGATCACACCTTCTACAGATAAACATTCTTCTTTTCTTACATGGTCTAATAAACTTGTATCTCTTAATACGACCTGCATCACTCCATACATATCGCGTAAGTCGATAAATGATACTCCACCGTGGTCACGGATATTCTCTACCCATCCGGCGATCTTTAATTGTGCTCCGATGTCACCTTCAGAAATCTGGTCCATGGTTCTGGTACGGTACATGTCTGACATTTTCTTTTCTCCTTTTTCTTGTATTCTCTATCTTGCGTTCAGGCGGTTTTCTTAGTTCCCTGTCACTTTAAAATCAGGTACAAAAAAAGCCCGTCCTGAAATTGTTACTTCAGGACGAACTGTATATCTCTAGTCCGCGGTACCACCTGATTTACTGTCTTGCAGTCTCTCTTGTGTGCCGGTTAACGCCCAGCTTACGTCGCACCTACTGACAGGGTTTGAATCTTGTTCTATTCATGTTCTGCGTTCAGATTGATGCTCGGGAGTGTTCTTCGCATAAATTCACTTTGCAGGATTCTCACTATCGCCTGCTCACTGGGAACGATAATTTATGGTACTTTTCTCCGTCTTTGCCTATTGAGTGATTATATTATATTGGGGCTTGTGTTGTCAATAGGCTTTCTATATGTATATTTAGATTTTTATTTTTATTTGTATGTCCTAGGGTGTGCAACCCGCAATTTTACATGAGCTTTTGATTTGAATTGTTTTATTTGATCAGTTCCTGATCATTAAATAACGCATTCACTGCCTGTTCGTAATTCTTTAGCGTCTGAACTTTACGGATCTTTTTTGCGTATTTTTCGTGGTTTGTAAACATGACCGCTGCATTGTTCCAGAATTCTTTCATCTTATAGAGAATATTTTTATCGCCGCTTAGGTAATCCTGATATGCTTCATAAAGTGTATCATGCATTTTCAGGAGTTCTCTTTTGGTCAGTTTCTGTCCATATTTGATTTCTCGTACAAGGGCTGGATTTCTTAACAGACCTCTTCCGATCATCACTGCATCTACATCTGGAAACCTTGTTGTGATATTATCGTAGTCTTCTTTTGTTACGATATCTCCATTGTAGCAGAGTGGATTTTCGCTGTGCTTTACTGCATATTCAAAGACATCAAGGTGTGGTTTTCCTTTATAGAATTCCTGCTGTAGTCTTGGATGAATCGTTAGTTCATAGACTGGATGGCGGTTGTAGATGCTTAAGATTTCTTCAAATTCTTCTGTGTCTCTTAATCCGATTCTTGTTTTAATTGAGATCTTCATATCTAATGCTTCGAAGATCTCTGTAAGGAAATCATCTAATACTTCTGGTTCTCGCAGGAATCCTGAGCCTTTTTGTTTGGCTACAACGGTTCTTGACGGGCAGCCAAGATTTAAATTGACTTCATCATATCCCAATTCTTTTAATTCTTTTGCTGTTCTGATAAAATCTTCAGAACTTTTCGTTAAAATCTGTGGTACGATATGTAATCCTTCATTATGTTCCGGCAATACATCCTGAAATTCTCTTGTTTTGAATGTTCTTTTTCCATTTGGCATGATAAATGGTGTGTAGTATTTATCGATTTCTCCAAATAGTTGTTCGTAAATGTTTCGGTATAAGTAAATCGTGATACTTTCCATTGGGGCATAATAAAATTTCATAATAACGATCAGTTTCCTCCATTTAAATTATACTTCTTGACACTCATACCATTATATATGATTTACGAACCGAGGGCAAAATATATTACAAATACTGAAATCGCCAATCCAGACTTTATTTTTTCAACAATTGATGTTATATTAGTAAACAACGAGTGAAAATTTGAGAAACATTGATACAATTTATCAGCGAGGTATGAATAATGAAAGAAATGAAACCGATCAAAGAAGGTAAAGTTCGTGAGATTTATGACAATGGTGACAGCCTGATCATGGTTGCAACTGACCGTATCAGCTGCTTTGATGTCATCTTAAAGAATGATGTCACAAAGAAAGGAACTGTTTTAACACAGATGTCCAAATTCTGGTTTGACCTTACAAAAGACATCGTTCCTAACCATATGATCTCTGTTGATGTCAAAGATATGCCTGAATTCTTCCAGCAGGAAAAATATGATGGGAACAGCATGATGTGTAAGAAACTTACAATGCTTCCAATCGAATGTATCGTTCGTGGATATATCACAGGAAGCGGTTGGGCAAGCTATCAGGAGAATGGTACAGTCTGCGGAATCAAACTTCCTGAAGGATTAAAAGAATCTGATAAACTTCCTGAACCAATCTACACACCATCTACAAAAGCAGAAATCGGTGATCATGATGAGAACATTTCTTTTGAAAGAAGTATTGAAGTTCTTGAGAAAGAATTCCCAGGTAAAGGACAGGAATACGCTGAACAGTTACGTGATAAGACAATCGCACTTTATAAGAAATGTGCTGATTATGCATTAGAACACGGAATCATCATCGCAGATACGAAATTTGAATTTGGTCTTGATGAAAACGGTAACATCGTCATCGGAGATGAAATGTTAACACCAGACAGCTCTCGTTTCTGGCCAGCAGACGAATACGAACCAGGTCATGGACAGCCATCCTTCGACAAACAGTTCGCCCGCGACTGGTTAAAGAGCAACGAACATGACTGGAAACTGCCTCAGGACATTGTTGATAAGACAATCGATAAATATTTCCAGGCATATGAGATGCTTACTGGGAAAGATTTATAGTCATTCATTGTATGTGACAGAAATAAAAGAAAAACCAATATTTAAAAGAATCAAGGTGGCAAAAATGCGGAGTTGCCACCTTGATTCTTTTAAATATTGGTTTTTCTTTTATTTCTGTCACATACACCTGAAGTTTATTCAAATCACTACAAAATATGTATGTTTTACTCTATTCGCGATAATAGTATCTGTCTGCCACTGTCAAAATTAAAAACGATAATGTTTAACATACACACCTACATAAGTTTTCCAATCTTATAATTGTCCACACTTTAGACTTCTGGTATATGATAAAAACTAAAGAAGCAACCGCTACGCTTTCGGTTGCTTCTTTAGTTTTTATCATATACTCAAAATCTACAGTGGGCCAACATACAAAATTTAAAAATCATCTTAAAATTTCTCGTCCAGTAAACACCACAATAGACCGTGGTTTCATCACATATTCACGATCAATGCGAATCTCTTCCCCTTCTTGATAGAAGTACTTTCCTTTCTCATCTCCATAAGTATCCACACTTAAGTACCATGCTCCATGATTTGCAAGGTTTGGAAGTGTGATCTTTACTTCTTCCCAATAAGCATTGACTGCTACATATACAAGATCGTCTTTTCCTTTTTTGCGGTCATATCCTGCAAAGCTTACTGCCAGTGTTTTTGCATTTTGTGGTACTTCCATACGTTCTGCATTAACATCGTGTGCATGCATTGCTTCCATTCCACAAACTGCATTGTCCAGTTTCTTGCGGATAACTGGATGTTTTTTTCGGTAATCGATCATAAATTTAAAGAACTCAAATAAATCTTTATTCTTCTCTAATAAGCTCCAATCAATCCATGAGATTTCATTATCCTGACAGTAGCTGTTATTATTTCCAAACTTCGTATTTCCGAATTCATCGCCTGAGAAGAACATTGGCGTTCCACGGCTGCACATTAAGATAGCACAAGCATTTCTGATCATGCGGTAACGTAATTTAAGTACTTCTGGATCTTTTGTATCTCCTTCCATACCACAATTCCAGCTTCGATTGTCATTTGCCCCATCGGTATTATTCCAGCCATTTGCCTCATTGTGTTTATTATTGTAAGAATAGAGATCATACATTGTAAATCCATCGTGACATGTAAGGAAGTTGATACATGAATTGTATCCAGCGTAATTACTATTGCCATCAGAGTAATATCCGCCATACAAGTCACCTGAACCGCAAATTCTCCATGCAGCACTGTTAGCTTCCCAGAAATCACCTTTTAGATAGCCTCGCATCGTATCACGGTACTGTCCGTTCCATTCTGCCCATCGTTTGCTGGCTGGAAAGTTTCCTACCTGATATAATCCACCTGCATCCCATGCTTCTGCGATCAGTTTTACATTCCTCAGAAGTGGATCATAGGCTAAACTTTTTAGTAATGGTGGATTATTCATTGGCATTCCATCTTCATCTCGTCCAAGAATGCTTGCAAGGTCAAATCGGAATCCATCTACACGATAATGAACCGTCCAATGTCTTAAACATTCAAGGATCATCTGCTGTACTACTGGATGGTTGCAATTTAGTGAATTCCCACATCCACTAAAATTATAATAATTACCTTCTGGAGTTAATAAATAGTAGATGTTGTTGTCAAATCCCTTAAAGCTAAAGAATGGTCCATTTTCATTTCCTTCCGCAGTGTGATTAAAAACAACATCCAGAATAACTTCGATTCCATTTTCATGAAGTTCACGGATCAATTCTTTTAATTCCTGTCCTTCATTATTGACTTCCTCAGCAGCTGTATAACTAGCATTTGGTGAGAAAAATCCAACCGTATTATATCCCCAATATTCAACCAGTTGTTTCCCATCCACTTCTCTTGCGTTGATCATCTCGTCAAATTCAAAGATCGGCATCAATTCTACCGCATTGATCCCTAACTCTTTTAAATATGGAATCTTTTCTTTTAATCCTGCAAAAGTTCCTGGATGTTTGACTCCTGAGGATGAATGATTTGTAAATCCTCTGACATGTAACTCATAAATGATCAGATCACTCATCTCTCTGCTTGACTGTGGCTGTACACCCCAGTCAAAACTATCTCTTACAACTCTTGCATGATACGTTCTGGTTCTTTTATGTCCCCAGACTTCCTGTCCTGCAACAGCCTGAGCATATGGATCTAACAAAACTTTCGTTTTATCAAATAGTAATCCTTTTTGTTCATCATTTGGTCCATCCACACGATAAGCATATTCAAAATCTTCAGATTTCAGATCATAAACGATCATAGAATAGACATCTCCGATCTTATATGATTCTGGAAATGGAATGATTGCATATGGTTCTTCTTCTCCTGGATGAAATAATAGCAGATCACATGATGTTCCATTGCTTGTATGCACTGTAAAATTCACTCCACATGAAAATTCTGATGCTCCATTTAGATCAAAAAATCCTGGTCTTACTTTAAAACCATTGATTTCCATCATTGGCTTTACCATTCTGACATCGTCCGTAATATAATCATTCAAAATATATTGTTTCAAAACTATCACCCGTTCTATCTTGTTTCATCATCTTTCTTATTTATATTCTCTTAGTTTCTTAGATCGTCTGTTTACTTAAGACCGATACAAAAGTAACTCTCTGATCGATCCAGCTGCCTGTGATCGAAACCATTTTCCCCATCGTAAATGCAGCAACGATCGTTCCAATACCTAATCCATCCAAATATCCAAGCATCAAACCTGTTAAAAGCCCGGTTGTTGCAAGACATAGAACATCAAATGTAATCTTGACTCTTGCATATGGTTTCTTAATGATCGCTGATAATTCTCTTGGAAATAAATCCGTTGGAATGATCGGAAGCTGACATCTGTTCTCTAAAGCAATTCCTATACTTAACAAAAAATAACTGATCAGGAAATACACAATCCTGCATGAAATCGTCTGTGGCAGGATCCCGATCCATAATTCATTGACATCTAATAATTCACTAAACGCAAATCCTGCAACGAAGCTGAACAAATAAGATGGTACAAATTTTCTTCTTAGGATCATAAGACTTAACACTAATGCTCCCTGAAATATATATGTCCATGTACCTAGTGATAAATCTTTAAATACCTCTGAAAATGCATAAGGTACACTTGAGATTGCCGAAATTCCCGAACCAGAATACAACATCAGTACGACACTAAAACTATTGATCACGATTGCTGCCATCAATGCAAGCTCTCCTCTTAGTATTGGTTTTTCATTCTCCATCTTTCATCCTCCAAGTCTACACGTAATTATGAATATAAGTTTAGTCCTTATTTACATATTTTACAAGTTAGATTTTTGTCATAAATCTATAGAAGATATCTATTAATCCTCTATCAAGATTAGATTCTGTACTTTTTTCTGTAAATATGATATGATTGCACTTGCATCTGTTCATGTTACATGTCACCTTAAGGTAACATGTAACCTAATGAGTAAATATCTATTATATAAGAACAGATATAAATTAATAAAAGAAATTTGAAAGAGGTTTGATTCATGTTAGAACTTATACAATCAGTTAACAGTGCCGTGAACAACTTTATCTGGGGTGTTCCAGCCATGATCTGCATCATTGGTGTCGGATTACTGTTAACGATCAAAACAAAATTTTTACAGATCCGTAAATTCCCTTATGCAATGAAGGAAACGCTTGGTCGTGTCTTTAAGAAGCAAGATGCATCCGACGGATCTATGACTCCATTTCAGGCAGTCTGTACTGCACTCGCTTCCACAGTCGGAACTGGAAATATTGCCGGAGTTGCCGGTGCGATCGCAATCGGTGGTCCTGGTGCTGTTTTCTGGATGTGGATTTCTGCTATTCTTGGAATGTGTACGAAATTTTCCGAAGTAACACTTGCAGTTCACTTCAGAGAACGTAACCAAGAAGGGGATTATGTTGGTGGTCCTATGTACTATATCAAGAATGGTCTTAGCAAAAACTGGCATTTTCTTGCTGTACTATTCTCTGCTTTCGGAGTTTTAACAGTATTCGGAACTGGAAATGCTACTCAGGTAAATACGATCACAACAGCAATCAATTCTGCTTTGTTGAATTTCCACGTGATCAGTCAGTCTTCTGTTGGAACTGCGAATCTGATCATTGGTGTCATTGTTGCAATTCTTGTGGCATTGATCTTACTTGGCGGAATCAAAAGAATCGGACAGGTAGCTGAAAGATTAGTACCTTTTATGGCATTTATTTATATCTTCTTTGCCTTAGGTGTTGTTGTTTTAAATATCAATCAGCTGCCTGCTGTTTTTGGTTCTATCATTAACGGAGCTTTCCATCCTGCTTCTGTGACTGGTGGTATTGTTGGAAGTTTCTTTATGAGTATGAAAAAAGGTGTCGCACGAGGCATCTTCTCAAATGAAGCCGGACTTGGTACAGGTTCGATCGCTCATGCCTGTGCTGATACGAAAGAGCCTGTAAAGCAGGGACTTCTTGGTATCTTTGAAGTATTTACTGATACGATCTTAATCTGTACATTGACAGCTTTGGTCATCCTCTGCAGTGGAATTTCAATTGGATTTGGTGCCGATGCTGGTGCTGAACTTACGATCAGTGGATTCACTGCTACTTATGGAAACTGGATCTCCATCTTTACTGCAGTTGCGTTATGTTGCTTTGCATTTTCAACCATTATCGGATGGGGATTATATGGAGCTCGTTGTATTGAGTTTCTATTCTCTTCTAAGGTTATCAGACCTTTTATGTTAGTATATTCGTTAGTTGCGATCCTTGGTGCTACTGTAGACCTTGGAATGCTTTGGAGTATCGCAGAAACATTCAACGGTCTGATGGCGATTCCGAACTTGATCGCTTTGTTCCTTCTATCTGGAACTGTGGTAAAATTAGTAAAAAACTATTTTCATGAGAAATAGTTGCACACTCTTGCTTTTCCACTTCGTTTTGCCTGGTAAAGTGCCTGATCGGCGCGTTTATAGAGATCCATGTAGCAGTCCCCGTCTTGTGGGGCTGTGCTGATCCCGATACTGATGGAGATATTATTTCCTTTCAATTCGTCGATCTTGTATGCTTGTGTTTTAGCCAGCAATTCTCCTGCTTTCTTCATTGCTATATCCTTTGTCTGGATATTCTTCATAATGACTCCGAATTCATCCCCACCGATCCTTCCTAATATATCTCCTTCACGGAAAGTGCCTTTTAGAAGTTTCCCGAATTTCTGTAACACGATATCCCCGACTGCATGTCCATAGATATCGTTGATCTGCTTAAAACAGTCCACATCCAAAATCAAAAATGCATGGGACTTATTCTCATCTTCTGATAAAAGTTCATCTGTTAACTGCTCGGTTGTTTCTTTGTTATATAATCCTGTCAATGCGTCAGTTTGTGCATATTTCAGTAATTCTTTGTTCCTTGTGTGATTTTCATAAACAATATACAGGATCAATAAGGTTACTAAAACGATAAATACGATCATAAAACATATTTCATAATCTTCAATAAAGTCATATTGTTGTTGTGCTACCTGTTCTGACACTGCATAGCAGAGAGTCCAGTCATTGATCCCCATTGGCATATATGAAAAGTAATGCCTTCTGGTCCCTTCTTTTTTGCTGTCTGCTGTTATAAGATCTTCTTTTCCTTCTTTAAAATCCTGTCTGATCTTCTTCACTGTTACTCTATCTTTGATGATCCATTTGTAGCAATATTTATAAAAATTATATCTATAATCAAGATTCCAGTAAGATGTATCCCCTTCAAATGCAATGACTTCTCCATTTTGTGCAATGATCATACTGCATCCTTGTCCGTCAAATAGATCTTCAAACAGCATACGGCTTAGGGCTGTTACATCATAAGAACCTCCGAGAGCTCCGATCACTTTGTGTTTACTGTTATAAATAGGCACTCCTAACACAACTCTCGTTGATCCAGAAATACTACTGTCTAATGGATCGCTTAATGTTCTCTTTCCACCGATCACTTCTTTAAAATACCTTCTGTGAAATATATTTTTTGTCATCTCATTACTATAATGAGCATCCCCATTAGGCTCAATCAATGCAATAGCACCAAAATCTGTATGTTTTGCGATCGACTTGATCAAATCCATGTTCTTCTTTGATAACAGATGGTCTGTCTTGCCAATCTCTTCTGCTAATCCATTTAAATAATCATATTGAATATCTAATATTGTTCTTAAATGCTCACTCTGTCTGACTACATTATTCCTCATCATGTTTTTTGATCTTTGTTCAACAGAACGTTTTATGCAAAAGAAGAAAATAAAAAGTCCTACGATGACTGCCGCTAAGAATACACTGATCACAGCCGCATATTTTTTAATCTGTGTCTGATTCTTCTTCATAACTTTGATTCTCCTTTATTCTATATCTAGATGTATGTTTGTTCTATTTAACTATACCAAAATTTGCTATATCCGTCTATTTAATCCCGTGAAAATCTTTTTTATATTAGAATAAAAAAAGAGAAAACTTTCGTTTTCTCTTTTCCACAAATGTTTTACTATTCTTAAGCGTTTTCAAACTGGCTATTATAAAGATCCGCATAGAATCCACCCTTAGCCAGCAGTTCTTCATGATTTCCCTGTTCCACAATGTCTCCGTGATTCATAACTAAGATCACGTCGGCATCTTTGATCGTTGATAAGCGATGGGCGATCACAAAACTTGTTCTTCCTTGCATCAGATTATCCATTGCCATCTGAATTCGTTCTTCTGTTCTTGTATCGACCGAACTTGTTGCTTCATCAAGGATCAAAATCTTTGGATCTGCTAAGATTGCTCTTGCGATCGTTAATAACTGTTTCTGTCCTTGGGAGATATTATTGCTTTCTTCGTTGATCTCCATATCATATCCACCTGGCTGTGTTTCAATGAAATGATGTGCGTATGCAGCTCTTGCTGCTCCTTGGATTTCTTCTTCGCTTGCATCTAATTTACCATAGCGGATATTGTCACGGATACTTGCATTGTAAAGCCATGTATCCTGAAGCACCATACCAAACATTTCTCTTAGGTCACTTCTCTTGAATTCTCTGATATCATGGCCATCTACTTTAATGCAGCCTCCATTCACATCATAGAAACGCATCAGAAGTTTGATCAACGTTGTCTTTCCAGCTCCAGTTGGTCCTACGATCGCAACTTTCTGACCTTCTTTGACATCGACGGAGAAGTCATTGATGATCGTTTGATCTTTGTTGTATCCGAAGTTTACATGTTCAAATGTTACATTTCCAGCAAGTGTATCAACAGATACCGCGTCTTTTTCAACTTCGATCTCTTCCTCTTCTTCCAGGAATTCAAAGACACGTTCTGCAGATGCTGCGGTCGTCTGCATCATGTTACCTACCTGTGCTAACTGTGTGATCGGCTGGCTGAAGTTTCTTACATACTGTAAGAATGACTGGATCTGACCTACCTCGATCGTCTTCTTGATTGCTAAATATCCACCTAATATTGTTACTGCTACATAACCTAAATTCCCAACAAACTGCATCAGTGGCATCATTGCTCCTGAGAAGAATTGTGATCTCCATGCAGAATTGTAAAGTTTTCCATTTACTTCTTTAAATTCTTCGATCACGCTTTCTTCTTTGTTAAATGCTTTGACAATGTTATGTCCACTATAGATTTCTTCTACCTGTCCATTTAACTCTCCAAGATGTTTCTGCTGTGCCTTGAAATATGGCTGAGATTTTGACATGATCAATCCGATCAATCCCATAGATAATGGAAGTGTCAATAAAACTGCGATCGTCATCGGAATACTGATACGAATCATCATAATAAATACACCGACGATCTGTGTCGCTGATGTGATGATCTGTGTCATACTCTGGTTTAAGCTCTGTCCTAATGTATCAACGTCGTTTGTGACTCTTGACAATACTTCACCATAGGTTCTACTTTCAAAATATTTCATTGGCATACGATGAATCTTCTCTGAAATATCTTTTCTCATCTGGTAACTGACATTGTTTGATACATGTGTCATGATCAGTCCTTGAATAAATGAGAAAATCGCACTTGCTACATATAAGCTTAACAACATCAATAAAATATGTGTGACTTTATCAAAATTAATTCCACTTCCACCAGATACCTTGCGAATCAATCCTTTGAAAATCTCAGTTGTTGCATCTCCTAAGATCGTTGGCCCAACAATGTTAAACACAGTACTTGCAATGGCAAAAATGATTACCATAACGATTGGAACATAGAAACGTCTCATATATTTGATCAGTTTGACCATTGTTCCTTTTAAATCTTTGGCTTTCTCGCCTGGTGCCATTCCTCTGCCTGGTCCACCCATCGGACCTCTTCTTCGATTATTACTCATGGTCAGACACCTCCCTTGCTTTCTTAAGGTCATCTTCCGATAATTGCGATTTTGCGATCTGCTGATAAACCGGACAAGTATTTAATAACTCTTCATGAGTTCCTTTTCCTACGATATTTCCTTCATCTAAGACGATGATCTGGTCTGCATGAAGGATCGTACTGATCCTCTGTGCTACGATCAATGTTGTACTTCCATTTGTTTCTTTCTGAAGTTCAGAACGAAGGTTCACATCTGTCTTATAATCAAGTGCTGAGAAACTGTCATCAAAAATATAGATTTCAGGATCTTTTGCAATAGCTCTTGCAATTGATAATCTCTGTTTCTGTCCACCAGATACGTTGGAACCGCCCTGTGCGATCGGTGAATCATACTGTTCCTCTTTCTCCTCAATGAAATCTGTTGCCTGTGCGATTCTTGCTGCACGTTTCACTTCGTCAATCGTTGCATCTTCTTTTCCATATTTTAAGTTGGATTCGATCGTTCCTGAGAATAATACTCCTTTCTGTGGTACGTATCCGATCTTTTCACATAGATCATGCTGTTTTACATCACGGATATCCACTCCATCAACCAAAATACTTCCACGGCTGACATCAAAAAATCTAGGGATCAGGTTGATCAATGTTGATTTACCACTACCTGTACTTCCAATAAATGCGGTTGTTTTACCAGCTGGTGCTGTAAAACTGATATTATGAAGCACTGCTTCATCTGCATCAGGATAACAGAAATATACATTTTTAAATTCAACTTCACCTTTTTTCTCTGGTAAAAATTCTTTTGGTTCTTCTGGATCTTTGATCATTACTTCCATGTCTAAGATTTCGTTGACACGCTCTGCAGCAACCTGTGCACGAGGCATCATAATAGATACCATGGAGATAAACAAGAATGCCATAATGATCTGCATTGCATACTGGATAAATGCCATCAGATCTCCAACCTGCATCTTTCCTGCATCAATATTGGATGCTCCAGCATATACGATCAGAACAGTTAAACCATTCATGATCAGCATCATTGTTGGCATCATAAATGTCATAGCTCTGTTTACAAATAAATTTGTCTTCATCAGATCCATATTGGCTTTGTCAAAACGTTCTTCTTCATGTTTTTCTGTACTGAATGCACGGATTACGGAAAGTCCAGTAAGAATTTCCCTTGTTACTAAGTTTAATCGGTCGATCAGCTTCTGTAAGATCTTAAATTTTGGCATTGCTACCTTAAATAATACAAAGATCACTAACATGATCGCGATCACACCGATAGCGATCGTCCATGTCATCTTCGCATTGGTTGTTAATACTTTGAAAATACCTCCGATTCCCATTAATGGTGCGTATACGACGATACGGAATACCATCGTCATAAACATCTGAATCTGCTGGATATCATTCGTACTTCTTGTGATCAATGAGGCTGTTGAGAATTTATCAAACTCAGAGTTTGTAAACGACATAACTTTCTCAAATACTTTCTCTCTCAGAACACGACTTAGTTTCGCAGCTAAACGTGCTGACAATAAAGTAACACTCACTGCTGCTGCCATGATCAAGAACGCAAGCCCGATCATCTTTGCTCCTGTCACTAACAGATAATGTGTCTGCATCTGGTCAATATCAAGTCCGATCGCTTTGTATTCTGAAGTCACAAAAGAAATCGCTGCCTGACTGATGATCGTATCTGGCATGTCTTTTGTATCCATGTTCTTCATCTGCGCCATCATTTTTTTCTGGCTCTTGCTTAAAGAAGCTGCTGCCTGAGGATTGGCCTGAATCTGTTTTGCCATCTGCGCTGACAACTTAAGCATTGCCTTTGACATACTCGTATCAAGATGTTCTCTGTCTTTTTTGGAGATATATCTTCTGACATATAAACGTCCGTCTTTATAATCTTTATATTTAGAATCTTTTACCTGATCTTTTGTATAAAGTTTATAAGCATCTTCCATATCATCTGCATCATCTTGTTTCATAAGAGATTTCAATGCCAGAAATGTTTCTTCTCTCATTACATCAGGAACTGCGTCTTCAATACCCTTTTGCTGAATACCTACATTGACGATATTGGATGTAAATGTTGGTAATGTCAGGTCACAACTCGCCTGTAGGATCAGCAATAACACGATCGCAATGACAGGCACATATGCTTTTTTCAAATATCGAAATAATTTAAGCATCTGATTTTTCCTTTCTTTCTTTTTTTAGTATCTCTGTCTGTTCATCCAGACAATCACAAAATTTATTTAACAGTCTCTTGAGTTCTTCCTGCTCCTCTTTTGTAAAATACTCTTGAAGTTTTTCTTGTATCATGACAAATTTTTTATGACCGTCTTCACAGATACTTCTTCCTTTCTCAGTAAAATAAATTCTGCTTTTTCTTGAATCTTTTTCGTCTTGTTTTTTCTCTATATATCCATTCTTTTCCATTCGTCCAATCATTACGTTTAGCGTAGACGGCTTGACCTGCATCTTCTCGGCTAACTCTTTTTGTGTACAGCCTTCGCATTTTTTTAAATGAATGATCAGAGGCATCTGTCTCGGATGTATATTTTCTTCTTTCAAAAGCTCAAATCCATAAATCGCACTCTTATGATTCACTTTGCCGATCAAACTGTAAATTCCTTCACACTTCTTCATGTATGCTCCTTTCTTTACCTTGGGTATTTTAATTAGACAACTAATCATTAGACGACTAATTGAAATTCTAACATCATGTATACAAAATGTCAATAATTTCTGTATTTTTATCTCATATGGGATTTTATCAAAATTTTCTAAAATAAAAGAACCCTTCAGCTATCACATAAGCCAAAAGGTTCTTCCTTGTTTCATTTACATATTCAACTATTTCTTTTAACGAATTAAGCGTTTTTTCCGCAGCATTTTTTGTATTTTTTACCGCTTCCGCATGGGCATGGATCGTTTCTTCCGATCTTCTTTCCTTTTACAACTGTTGTTGAATTTCTGGATTCTTTGTATAATTCTTTTCTTCTTTCTTCTGTAAGAATGTCATCCCATTCCTTTAAGTTGTAAAGCCATTCTGCACGGCATCCAACCATGTTGTAGTATAATTTCTCGAAGTCGATGTCTAAGCTTACCTGTGTATTTTCATCCATCTCTTCGATTGGGTTTGCTTCTTTTAAGCTGTCGTTGATCCCATCTAAGAATCCTACGAACATCTGTAATTCTGTCTCATATTTGTCTGCTAATTCTTTCACTGTTCCAGATACAACTGTATCTTTGTCAGCTAATAACTGTTCGTAGATCCCTTTTTCAATGTTGAAGTAATTTAACCAGAACTGCTGTCCTTCTGCTGTTCTATCGTCAAATTTATATGCGTAATCACGCCATTCCTGTAATAAAGCCATGTTCATTCCATCCTTTTCTTTTAAAAATGTTATTTTCCTTTGATACTATAACAAATCTCTGGCTCTTTTTCAACAATCGACAGCAATTTTACATAAAAATCCCCCATTCCACGGCTTCGCAGAGTGGGGGAATACTTAAGGGGAGGATAAGTATTTCTCTATCCAGTTCTTTTATTAACTGGATATTCTTATTATGTCCTCTCTTTTGCTTCTTATTCACTTTCTTTTATAAAAAATATTTTACTCTTTCAAAACACAATAATCTATGCTAGGATACCTCATAGGTATACATATTTACGAAAGGATGTTATGATGAAAAAACAAAAGCGTATGAAGCAGATCACAGCGATCCTGCTGATCGTGATATTGCTTGCCATCATCGGATCTACTATCTATTTTGCAGTGAGCGGAAGCCAGTTATTCTGGATGTCACTGTTTTTGATGTTTTTCTTTCCGATCTTTTTATGGGCAATGTCATTTTTGTATAAATGGAGTAAAAATAAGAACGAGCACTGATGTTTCATTTTCAGTGCTCATTTTTATTTTACTTTCTGATTCTTTCTAAATATTCTTTGATATTTTTCTCATATCCATTTTCCGTTGGTTCATAAAACGTTGTTCCAAGAAGCTCATCTGGAAGATACTGTTGTTTTACATAATGATCTGGATAATCATGCGCATATTTATAGCCGATTCCATGCCCTAGTTTCGCTGCGCCTTTGTAATGAGCATCTCTTAAATGATTAGGAACTGCTCCGATCTTATGATTTCTGACAGATTCTAGTGCCTGATCAACTGCCATATATGCTGCATTGCTCTTTGGTGCACTGGCTACATAAGTGACTGCCTGTGCCAGAATGATCCTTGCTTCTGGCATTCCGATCCGTTCCACTGCCTGTGACGCTGCAACTGCTACCTGTAATGCCTGTGGATCAGCATTTCCAACATCTTCGGATGCACAGATCATGATTCTTCTTGCAATAAATGTAACACTTTCTCCGGCATTGATCATTCTTGCCAGATAATAAATAGCTGCATCTGGATCTGATCCTCGCATACTTTTGATAAATGCAGAAATCACATCATAGTGATTATCCCCGTCTTTGTCGTATTTTGTTACTCTTCTTTGGATACATTCCTGTGCTACATCGATATCGATATGAATCTTTCCATCTTCGGCAGGTTCTGTTGTTAAGATTCCAAGTTCGATTGCATTTAAAGCACTTCTTGCGTCTCCTTCTGCCATATCTGAGAGAAAATCCAGTGCATCATCGGTGATCGTTGCTCCGTAAATTCCCATTCCTTTTTCGTCATCTGTAATAGCTCTTACAATCAATTTCTTAATATCTTCTTTATCTAATGAATGTAGTTCAAATACATTGGATCTTGAGATTAACGCCTGATTTACTTCAAAATACGGATTCTCTGTTGTTGCTCCGATCAAAATGATCGTTCCATCTTCTACAAATGGCAGCAGGTAATCTTGTTGTGCTTTATTGAATCTGTGGATCTCATCAATAAACAATATCGTCTTCTTCTGATACATTCCAAGAGATTCTTTTGCATCTGCCACCGCTTCCTGCATATCTTTCTTTCCAGACGTTGTCGCATTCATCTGTACAAAATTTGCTTTGGTCGTATTGGCAATGACTTTTGCTAAGGTTGTCTTTCCTGTTCCTGGTGGTCCATAAAAAATGATCGAGCTGATCTTATCTGCTTTGATCGCTCTATATAGTAATTTATCTTTTCCAATAATATGTTCCTGACCTACCACTTCATCGAGGGTTGCAGGTCTCATTCTCCCTGCCAATGGCGACTCTTTATCTTTATTTAATTCTCTTGCATATTCAAATAAATCCATAGTTTTCCTCCAGATTTTATCTTAGCACAGGGTATTGAGAAAATCTATGAATTATTCATACATTTTTTATAAATAAGACATGAATTTATCATATTCCTTTGCTATAATGAAAGAAGTTAATAACAAAGCACGGGTTAGGAGGAAATATTAAGAACCCAAAATAATTGATAAATGTGATTAAATGTGTTTAAATATACTCAAAGGAGAGTGCTATAATGAATACATCAAATATCACAAATTATAAGCCAAAAGATTTTGCTGAACTTTTAGGCGTATCTGTTAAGACATTACAACGTTGGGACAGAGAAGGAACTCTAAAAGCAAACCGAACTCCAACTAATAGACGCTATTACACTTATGACCAGTATCTACAATTTAAAGGTATAAATACTGAAAATGATAAGCGTCATGTAGTTATTTATGCTAGAGTGTCTACAAGAAATCAAAAAGATGATTTACTAAATCAAGTTGCATTTTTAAGACAGTTTTGTAACGCAAAAGGAATTATTGTAGACCAGTGTATTGAAGATTATGGAAGTGGTCTTAATTACAACCGTAAAAAGTGGAACAAATTATTAGATGAAGTAATGGAACAAAAAATTAAAACCATAATAGTAACCCATAAAGATAGATTTATTAGATTTGGTTATGATTGGTTTGAAAAATTCTGTATGAAGTTTAATACGACTATAGTGGTAGTAAACAATGAGGAACTATCACCACAAGAAGAACTTGTGCAGGATATTGTTTCAATACTCCATGTGTTCTCTTGTAGGCTGTATGGGCTTCGTAAGTATAAAAAACAAATAGAAAGGGATGAGGAAATTGCTAAAGAGCTTCAAGACAGAAATAAATCCAACAGAGGAGCAGAAAGCCAAAATTCGTAAAACAATAGGAACTTGTAGATATATTTACAACTTCTACCTTGCTCATAATAAAGAGCTTTATAATAAAGGCGAAAAGTTTATGAGCAGTAACCAATTTAGAGTATGGCTTAACAATGAGTATCTTCCAAAGCATCCAGAATGTTTTTGGATTAAGGAAGCTTATTCAAAAGCAGTAACACAAGCAGTAAATAATGGACAAGCCGCATTTATAAGATTTTTTAAACATCAGAGTAGTTTCCCTAGATTCAAAAAGAAGAATAGATCTGATGTGAAAATGTATTTTGTAAAGAACAATCCAAAAGATTGCCGTTGTCAAAGACACAGGATCAATATTCCATCACTTGGTTGGGTTCGCATTAAAGAAAAAGGATATATTCCAACAACAAAAGATGGATATGTAATTAAAAGCGGTCATGTGTCAATAAAAGCTGGTAGATACTATGTTTCAGCTCTTGTAGAAATCCCAAATAACAAGATAGCTAATAGTTTCAATGAAGGAATTGGTATCGACCTAGGGATAAAGGATTTTGCCATTGTTTCCAATGGTAAAATTTATAAGAACATTAATAGATCAGTAAGATTAAAAAAACTTGGAAAACAACTTATTCGAGAACAGAAAAATCTTTCTCGAAAGTATGAAAATTTAAAGAAAGGAGAGTCTACTCAAAAAGCAAATATACAAAAACAGAGGCTTAAAGTACAGAAACTTCATCATAAAATTGATAACATTCGTACGGATCACATCAATAAAACAATCGCAGAGATAGTGAAAACCAAACCATCTTATATAACGATAGAAGATTTAAATATATCAGGAATGATGAAGAACAAACATCTTTCAAAGGCAGTTGCTTCGCAGAAGTTTTATGAATTCAGAATAAAGCTTCAGGCGAAATGCAATGAAAACGGAATTGAACTTCGAGTTGTAGACAGATGGTATCCATCATCTAAAACCTGTCACTGTTGCGGAGCAATCAAGAAAGATTTAAAACTTTCAGATAGAATTTTCAAATGTGATTGTGGTTATAGTGAAGATAGAGATTTCAATGCTGCACTTAATTTGAGAGATGCTACGACTTACGAAATTGCATAAATAAACGCAAACGTAGGTATGTACCGAAGGCTATTTCGGGAATTTACGACTATGGAGTGTACAAGAACTTGTGAGTAGATATGATTTCGGTCAATCCAAAGCATACACGATGAAGTAGTAAGTAGAACTCGTGAGAGTCTACATTATCTCGATGTGAGTATGTTTAATCACATTTTGAGTAGCAGTTATCATGAAAAATACAGCAATTGAAAAACTTTCTTATACCGAAGTTACAAAGAATATCAGTCAGGCTGAATATAACCAGACACAGGAAGAATATATTCTGTCCAAATCTCCTGATAAATATATGATCAGTCTTCCGGTCAAGGTATTAATGTTTGAAGGAGCAAAGGACAGTTCCCCATTTACATATTATTTCTATATGGAGAATGATGAAGATCTCTATCTGATGCAGAGAAAGCGGAACGGATCTGTGGTAGATAAAACAAAGATCCCTTTGACCAAAGAACAAGGACAGAAGATTTTGGATGGTGATTATCAATTTTTATTAGACAGTGATGAGCCATTACTTAATTCTCTTTATTTTCAGTTTACGGTAAATCAGCTGCATCCTTTGTATCGAAAAGAATGTACGAGAAAGATCTTTCATCAGAATCGTTTCTTAGATGAGATCGTGGATATTCATATCGTGAGAACACCTTTTGAAGAAGATCAGGATTTCTTCGCTACGCATGAGACGATACTTAAGGGTGGTAATAATAATGGATTACGACGAAATACCAGACAGTATCTGAATATGTCGAAGCCTATGAGTGAATTGTTGAATTATCAGAATTCGTTAATGTAAATATGGTGGAATGACGGAAATTATTGGTGGAATATTATAAAAGGAGATCATGTGTCTGCAACCCACTTTCGTTCGGACTCTCACGTAGCTGTACTAAGCTCCTGAATGCTCATTCGACCATCCACTCGCTAAGTGCAGACGTGTTCGTACGGTTGCCGACACATGATCTCTTTTTATAATATTCAAATAATTTACGTGATTCAAACCATTACAGAGTGTGTATGTTAAACTGTACTGGATTTCAACTTTAGATGATTGTTATCGGAATTTTCTTTTTAACATCACAGATATTAAAAATCCCCCATATCCATTACATTATCATATTGGTCAATTTCTATTTCTAGTAGTTTTGCTATCTTCTTTCCGGCTGTAGAACTATTCTTTAATTCTTTGATCAAAGATCTTGCTTCTTTTATATATCCATAAACGATACAACTACTTGACAACATATAAAGGAATTCTTCGGAGCAAATACGATTTTCTTCTTTGTATGCAAAAAGCTTGTCTATATCTTCTTTCATTCCCGTACTTTCGATGTTGTATAAACGCTCCTGTATGCTGCGTGGAAATTCGTATAAATGCTGTTGTTTTGTGTTTTTGAAATTTTCTTTGTCAGACAGCATTCCTATACTCCATGGAGACATTTCTTGTTCCATTGCATATTCATCACGACTTCTTGCCTTTAATATCGGCAATTCCAATTCTATCATGAGATCACTGATCATATTCCACATTTCTGCATAAATGTCTGGAGTCCATGTTTTATTCACTCTGGTTTTTATATTTTCTATAATCACACCCAGCGTATCTCCACTCATGACCGAACTTATCGTATTAAATAATATTTCTGATGTTTCCTGTTCTGGCATACGAAATTGCTCTTGCAACATCATATACAGAATATTGATTGATTCTGCTCTATTTGCAATATTATCTGTTAGTTCGTTAATCTCCCATTCTGGAAATTCATTCAATGGAAGATCTTTTGCATAAATCTCTCTCTTATCTATGATCTTGTGGACATCCATTCCATGCATCGCAACATATGCTGTTCCATCTGGTTCTTGGTATGTATTTAATAGATCATTCATTCTTCCTCGCCAGTAAACATATCGAAAGAATTCCCTTTTTCCTTGTTTCGGATCATACGTTTTTTTGTATATTTTGTATAATTCTTCTAATTCGATCACACAGTATAGCTGCATCAATCTTCCTACTCTGTCATCAAATGTTTCTATCTTTGTATAGATTTCGTCTTCTGTTTTCTGATCCAAAACATCTATATACTCTTTCAGATCAGAGGCAAGATGCACTTCTGCTATATCATCTTTAATTTCATATTCCCCAAATCCTAAAACAAATGCTTTGGCGCAAACATCAGCTTCATCATATGATATATCTATTATATCTTTATTTGAGTGATCCATCCATTGTTTCAAACCATCATACTCATCTTGGTTCATAACATATAATACATATTCTGGATGTTCTCTTAATATATCCGAAATACTGCTGATCCTTTCCATATGTGATTTTGATCTGTTTTTTGGAATCCTTAGATATTTACAATAATCACTGGATTGATCTTCGCTTAGATTTTCCAGTAATTCTTTTTGTGTTTTTGATGAAACACAAAACTTGACCTTACCGTTTTTCTTTATATGATCTTCCCACTCTTTTGATCTATCATCTAAATTACCCTTTGTTTCTTCCAAATACATATCCTGCCATGCATTTTTCAACATATCTTCCAGATCATCTTCTGGCATCTTACTTATTTCGTCAAAAAAACCTTTTAATATATCTATCTTATCCTGTTCGTTGAATACTTTAACCTCATCTTTTTGTTTATGCTTTGGAAATACCATCTGACGGAACTGGCTTTCCACGAATTCTCTGTCAAAAGGATAAACTTCTTCATTCATTTCCCAGTTCCAGACCCCTCCGCTGTCTTCCATGAAGTTATCCCCTTTATATTTGACCAGTTTAGGATATCGTTCTTTATAATCCGGCTCATATTTTTCTATATTGATCTTGTGACGCCATTCATCTCCAAAATCATAGATGTAGCGGATCCATTTGTAATTTTTAAAGAAGAAATCAATATTCGTATCGAAATCATTATAATGATTTCCCCACAGATCAAATTCTCCTTCATCATCTATCACAATATCATCCGATGGTATATGGAATCCATGAAGATGAACGTCGTCCCAGTCAAATAATATCTGTATGATCTTGTGTAATTCAAAAAAAGTAATCTGATCTGGTATGATGACTCTTCTCCATACCGGTGGATGTGTATCTTCTATTACAATTTTGCATGTGTAACCTGGCATTTCATAATTTCCAATTTCCCTTTGATTCTATCTATGAAGATATTTCTCTTTCGTTGCAAGCCCACCCCTGATGTGACGTTCAGATTTATTGATGTCTAATACCTTTCTTGCTTGTCTGGCAAGTGTTTTGTTGATCGTTTCTAACCGTTCTGTCACATCTTTATGTACTGTGCTTTTGCTGACACCGAACTGCTTGGCTGTCTGGCGTACTGTAGCATTATGTTCAATGATGTAGATTGCACTTTCAATGACTCTTTCTTCCATGTATTTCTTCAATGGAAAAGCCCCCTGTAAATGTTGTTTTTACAGTGTATGCTTGGGGCAGGGTTGCTATGTCCTTAAAATCTAGAAATATACCAGTTGTTCTTTTGGTGGTTCTGATTTTTCAATACGGATTGCTGTCAGGATTGGCATTGTCTTATCATATGCTTCGTTGTATTCTGAATGGATCTGTGCTGTTAATGTTACCCATTCGTTATTGAGAATTCTCTTTAATGTCTTGGATTTCGTCTGGTTTAATCTGCACAGATATCCAATAAATGTCATATCATCTTCACAACATGTCATTGCTTTACGTCCAGGAATGATCATTCCCGGTGGCATCTTTGGACTGCGCTGGACCTGAACACGCATTTCCACAGTCTTTCCTTCGTAAACCTCTGGACGTTCCATCGCATCGATATACCAGATTCCATAATCTTCGTCTTCGACTTTGATCACATCTGCATTCACATCATATGGCAGCAGTTCATCCTGTGCCATCTCTTTTCCATCGGCACGTTCGAAACCTACCTGTGCTCTTGGATTAACTGCTTTGATGCTTCTTCGGAAACTTCCCATATTCGTATTGTCATCACAGCGGTTAAAAATGACAAGATCTGCCATCTTAAACATTTCCATAAACATAGATTTCATATTTTTCAAATACAAATCTGCTGTAGATGCATCAACTGTTACGATCACCTGATATAACTCAAGATCTGTCTCATCTACTACATCCATCAGATCGTCAATAGAGTACATTCCATTGTATTCGATCATGACACGGTCTGGATAATAATTTCTCTGACATCCTCTGACAAATTCTTTTGTGAAATCTTCCATATTTTCAATATTCACCACGAATGAATTTGTCTTCTCTAGCATTTCTTTATCGTATTCGACTTCTCCTTCTTCAAACGTAAGGATCATTGTTTTCTCGCCGTCATTAAAATAATCCTGGTTTAATGTTTCTTTGATCAGTGTTGATTTTCCACTTTCTAAAAATCCCCATACCAGGTATGCCGGTAATTCGTACATTCTTTTTCCGTTACTGAAAACTTATAAAAAGTTATAAACCTTTATGTTTCATTCCTACTTC